>OGZI01000121.1_pt1 | contig 113509 bp, 119 predicted proteins | sample 1576711 | NCBI WGS metagenome assembly OGZI01 (sample SAMEA3541482, study PRJEB24748) | human gut metagenome | biome: human gut; feature: human-associated habitat; material: faeces | place: China | collected 2012
GCAGCAATACGATGTTGCTTATTGAATCGATTTACACAAAACTCTTGACACACCCAGCTGGAAACAACTGGGAGATTTACTATCCAATCGCGGTTAACGTTGTTTTTAGTGTTATATGCATCGATAACGGTGCTGAAAATGGTTCGTTGCAATATTTAGGGTGTAATACACAAAATAAGAATAACGGTTTTACAGTATATTCAAGCAATAAGAGCGATTTTGGATTATCATGGCTGATGCTTGGGGCTTAAACTCCCATTGCTAAAATTCTATATGGATACACGTAATCAGCAATTGATGCATCTGCCCAAACGCTGGTTCTATCCCCACCTGCTCTTATTCCGTATCCCTTATTAGCAATAATTTGCTCCGCATTAGCTATTACCAAAAACGGAGATTCTGAAAAAGCAATCGGTAACTGCGTAACAGCACCACCAGCGCCTCCTGGATCATTGCCTGTAATTACCCACTGTGTAATTATCCCGCCAAACAGTGTGCCCCAGCACACATATCCATTCTGGCCAAGCGAATATCTTACACCCATTGCATCAAATACTTTTTTAATCAGCAGTGCGAGCAAACTGTCCGACGACAATACGTTGACGAGACTGCTCAGTCCCGTGCTGGCTAGTGTGTTGACGATTCCCGTGTTCCAGTCCGTTACCTGGGCTACTTCGGTTTCGGGATGAATTGTGTCATATGCGCTGCTTGTTTTATTCCAGTGATGTAAAATCCCTTTTAAAATACTCATGTTGTTATCCTCCTATTCGCTTACTTCTATCCAGATTGTGTTCTGGCTAGTTGGTTCCGTTCCGCCTATATACATGTCCTCTGTAGGCACTTCTATCCAGGTGCTGGACCCGGCGGACGGCTCTACGCTGAGGGTGATGCCGTTGTTGATGGCGTCGTATACGCCACCACTGGTGACCGGATTGGTACTTCCGGACGTGGGCTTGCTGTCAAAGGTGAGTTTGTCTTGTTTTGCCGCAATCAACGTTTTGATTTTACTGACTACGTATTTCAGCCCGTACGCATCTAAAAATTTAGTTGCCATGACAGCCACCCCCTATGCAAAAGCGGTGTCGATTTCTGTCTGACTCAGTACCTCGTATGTGACGACATTGGCAGCGTTGTACGGCGTGTATCCGAGGGCTGCTGTGACATTAGCAGACGTCAGCGAGATGACGCCGGATGAAACACTGAGATTGCTCCCAATTTTCACACCCCCTAAAACGCTGGAAGTAGCTGTCGGCAATGTGTAGTTACTGAGTCCGGCCAGTTTATTCTTTTCGGCCGTTGTATAGTCATTGGTACTGAGCCCTTTGCCGCTTACGACTTTGACGTATGTCGTCGTAATGGTGTTGCCGTCGCCATCCCGGACGGCCTTGTCGGCGGTGCTGACGGCGTCGTTGATGAGCACGTAGGCCGTGCCGGTCCATCTATATACGTCGTTGTCGGTGCTGCCAATATCGACGTACATGGTGTTGGTCGAGCCTGTGATTTCCGTCGTATGCGTGGATTCTTTATAAAATTTGCCGCCGCTGTAATAACCTTCCAATACCTCGCCGATGTCCCCCGGGATGTACTGAGCCGGAATCTTTTTGTCAGATCCGAGCGGGGCAACGCCGTTTGCCGCGCCGATGAGCGACGATGCAATGCGTGCTGTGCTGTCGACCGCATTGATGGTGATGTTCGCCGAGCCGTCAAAGCTAACCCCGTTGATGGTCCGTGCGGTAGCCAGTTTGGTCGCCGTATCGGCCGCGCCGGCGGTTGCCGCCTTGGCACTGATACCGAGATAGGTCTTGGCCGCATCCGTTTTGCTGAGATAGAGGCTGGTCGCGTCGGTTTTGCTCAGCTTCGTGTCATCGGCAATCGTGATGCCGGTCTTGTTGAGTGCGACGCCATTAATCGTAATGCCCTGGGGCACATACTTCCCGTCGTTCGCCGCATCCTGTTTCGTTTTAAAATATTTCAGGCCATCGAGATCTAAGAATTTTGTTGCCATAGTTTCCTCCTAAAAAATCGCATCAATATCCATGTTCAGTATGGTGTCCGCCAGTGCATCCTTTCCCGCCGGTCCCTGTGGTCCTACTGGCCCCTGTGGGCCTGTATCTCCCTTCGGTCCTTTTATATCCACCGGAGCGGGGTTGTCCCGGCCGCCGTCATTGGTCCAGGATAATATGCCGTCATCCGTGATATGCGGCGTATAGACGGCCCCTTTGGCCCCGGCTATGCCCATGCCTACCGTCAGGGTATTCCCGGCGCTCAGACGGGCAGACAGCGTAGGGTACCGTGCCGTCAATACAGCCCTAATTTTATCCATGCGGCCACCTCCTACGTCGTCGTGACGTCCGGCAGCAGATGGAACTTGCCCGGGCCGATGGTCTGATGAGTCCCGTCTGATAAGGTCAACTGTACATCCCATACATAATCACCGTAGGCAAGGCCCTGGGTCTTGTCGTGCGTCAGATCTACGACGGATCCGTCCATCGGACATTGCAGAACATACTCTGTATCGTCATAGGTACGCTTTACGGAGAAAATACCGCTATATCCCGTGATTGGGGTTCCGTCTGCCTGTACCGGCTGAATGGTAAAGGAATCATCGTCACCACGTACATAGTAGATGTCCATGCCTCGTATTTTCAGCATCTCATCACCCCTACTCGACGATTTCGACCCACATGCCACGGTCTGACATGGAAGCCGGTTTATTAGCCGTTGTCGTCACCATCAGGATGTTTTCGTGGGCGGCCTCATCGCTGTTATGAGCTACGGTCAGGAATCCGTTAGGGTTAACCGTCGCCGATACGCTGCCGGTGTTGCTCATCGTAAATTGCAGCTGGAATTCCTGCTGTACGACAGTACTGCCGCCCTCAGCTGGCATATAATCCGGGTTATCGTCGGTCAGTGCGACATACATGATTTCTCCGGCGTCCGGATCCGTGGCGAAAAGCCCCATTTCCGTGATTTTAAAACCTGTCTTGACGCCGCTGTTGCTGATAGTCAATTCGATTGTTACCGTGTTGCCGCTCTGCGTGATTTTATTAATACCCAGCGTCATTTCTTCTTTGACTAGCCCTGTCGCGCTGCCTAATTCGCCAGTACGTGTACCGGAGCCAATAGCTACACGCGTAAATTTGAGCGTCGTCAGGCCGGCGTTGATTTTCGCCTGCAACGCCGCGCCGACGTCGGTCATCGTGATTTTATTCCAATTCGCCATTAATCTGTACCTCCCTGAATTCGCCTACGCCGGCGACAATGTGGATGCTCTTTTGTGCGATGTACGTCCGTTTGAGGTCAAATGTAATCGTCGTACTGCGGACGATGCTCATGTTCGCGCCAAATTTAACATCGCCTCTGCACCGACGGATAAATTGGACGTAGTCCAGCCAGGAGCGCGTATTTTTATATGCGTTGATAAGGCGGACCATTTTATCAATCAGTGCAGTACCCGACAGCTGCGCCGTGATGAGCGTGACACGGAAGTGATACGCCGTGCCGCCGTATTCGGGCCATTCCTGGACTACTGCTGACTGATACACCGTAGCGACGGCGCGCTGTACCGCCCATTTCGTGCCTTTAAATTTATGGAGCAGGAAAGATTCTTTGACCTGCTGGCGCCTGGTGTCCAGCGCTGCCGTGCTGTCGTATTCGTCGACGTGCATCTGCTCGGCCAGATAATCAACTAAGGCGCTGCCCAGCGAATCGATAGCCGGATAAATCAAGAGCAAATCGGGATTGATGCCGGCCAGTTCATCGTCGACGACGCGCGCAATGTCCGGGATAGGGTCAAGATCAATCGACGCCGGCAGGTTTTCCGCGATTTTATAATCGCTGTCCGTCATCATTCGTCTTCACTCCCTCCGAGTACGGCGCTGATCGTCGAATTTTCCTGGGCTACCTGTGTAGCAGTCAACTCTTTAAATGTCGGCGATGTCACGTTTACGCGCTTGACTCCCGGCACGGCCATGATGTCCGCGATGAGCCGCGACGGATTGATGTCCCGGCCAATCTTTGACTTCTGCCACAGCCGATACGTGTCAATTGCGGACGTTACGGCAGCTTTTACGGTTGCTTCCGATGTACCCGCATCGACATAGTAGGTCAGATTGATGTCATAGGCGACGGCTTCCGGCGCCAGCACTGTGACATTGTCCGTCAATGGCCGTACCTTGTCGGCAGATACGATGGATTTTACCGTATCAAGCAATTCCTGCTCCGGCAGCTTCCCGCCTTCTAAGAGCGGCCGGATTTCGACGGTACCCGCAGACGGGCTGCTGATGGCCACGTCGATAATGCCGCTGTTCGCGGTCTTTGCCCAGTACTCATAGGCCCCTGTTGGCCCGGCAGTGGAAAAGCGCTCCGGCGCTTCGTGGATCCGCTCGCGGTAATCGTCATCGGCCTCGACATCGGCCCCGCCTGCGCTGGTCGTCGTGTTGACGATAGAGGCGACGTAGGCCACCGGGTCTACCACGTTTTTGATTTCGCCCGGAAGGTAACTGTTCCCCTTATCACCGACGGTCTGGCATGTCGCTTTGACGGTCGTCGTCGTACCGCCCGCCAGGACAGCCGCGTCCTCATTTGTCGCAAAGTAGAGGCCATCCGGACTGGCTACGCGGGTACCCGCAGGCACGATTGTTTCCTGCGTCCGTGCTGCCGACAGTGTGATTTGCAGTGTCGTCGTAGCCGCGGAAGCGGGGATGCGGTCCGTATCAGAAAAAGCCCCCAGCGCGTCGAGGTTATCCCCGGCGGCGTATTTCAAGAGATTCTGTTTACCGACGTAGTTCTGGTTATTCATCAGCCGGATGATAGCCTCGGCAACGACTAAGAGGAAAAGTCGGACCGGGTCCCCTTGTGACAGCGTACGGCCCGTGATGGCCGTATAGTCGTTGAAAATCGCGGCTTTTACTTTTTCCTCGTCGGCATCGACGAACTCGATATCCGGCAGATCAGCTAATTTCATATGGTAATCACCACCTTAGGGACGAGCTTACCGGAGATATCCCCGGTGAACGTGATGCTGTCGACTTTTACGCGCGGCTCATACCGCTTGATAGCCTGAAAAATCTCATTCGTCAATTTAGCCCGGGCCAGTGTCACCGGCAAATCAATGACAGTGCTGTCCAGGCCAAATTCACGATCGAGCGGGATTGTACCTTTTTGCGTGGATAAGATGGTCCGGACGTTCTGCAAAATCTCGAGGGCTTCCGTTTTCGGCGACATATCAACCGTCGTCGGGTCCTTTGTTGTAATTTCGTATTGCATCACAATCCTCCTCTCCCGAATAAAGTCGTAATCCCGTTATAAATCCTGCCGACTTTATTCAGTGTCGACTCTTCATCTGTATTCGTCGTGTCGTATTCCTTTAGTTTGACGTTCGCCGTGATAGCGATTATCTTGCCGTAGGCATTGTAGACAGCGTCCGCCTCGTCAATGCTCTCGATATACCAGTAATTCTGAGATACCGGCATACCGCCGATGATGAGCGGACAGACGATACCCGTGTCCCTCATTTCCCGGAGTTTTGCCAGCTGCTGCGACGGCATGGCATTGTACAGGGTCATGAGATGGAGTTTAAACGATAGCTCTTCCTGTCCCGGGGCGATGAACTGCGGCACAGGCTTTTTTAAAATGACGTCATGTGTCTGCCACCGGGCCTCGCCGGAGCGCACGACGTCATCAGGAGTGACTAGATAATGCTCAGCCACACCGAATATGACGGTACCGAAATACCCGATATACATGCCGTATCACCTCTTTACTGCGGCTTGCCTGTATTACTGCCGCCCGACGATACCCCGCCATGTACGTGACTGACAAGGGATATACCGTTGACCATGACATCCCCGCCGCCAGCGTTGACTTTGAGGCTGCCGCAGTTGATTACCAAATCATCCGGGACATTCAGCACGCGGGACCCGCCGCCTGGCGGTGTATCGACAGTGCTGTAAATCGTCCCCAGGACATACCCAGCGCCGCTTCCCTTGCCGCCGCTGTCGGCGACAAAAAGACAAAGCACCTGATCATCGACGGCAGGCATCCAGAAGTCTTTCGCACTCTTACAGCCCCGCATGAGGACCTTGAGCGGCGCGGATACGATGTTGTCATGGTCCGGAAATGTCACCCGGACGGAAGCATCCGCCGTGTCTACCGACGATACGCGTCCGACGCGGATGCACCGTGCCAATACCTTATAAATATCAGTAGCCAATCAGGCACCTCCTCACATCGATGCTCGTTGTATAGCCGCTGCTGCTTAAATCGTGCTTGGCCTGCGTAATGATATATTTCCCGGAAAACGTGCCGAATCCAATCATCTCGACGGTTTCACCGGCGCATAAAAACGGCTGGCCCTCACTGTTAAAGCTGCCTGTGCATTCCTCGCTGTTTTTCTCGCGCAGCTTCTTCTTGGCCAGGCGGTCCGCTTCCGCTTGCGTCGATACCTGCTGATGGATTTCCAGCGTTGCCCCGTCTTCTTTATTCGGATCCACAAACGTGGACTCGATGACGGATTTGTCCTTGTCCTGGGCGTACTTTACATGGCATTGCTTGTAGACGTCGCGGATTTTAGACGTAAACGAATAGCCCGTACTGTGTAGGATTCGCTCCGGTGTATGGTCCTCGTCGGCTTCCGCGACGGTGATAATCTCCTGGGTGTCAGGATGGTAGATTTCTACTACCGGCTCGGCTTCCTCATACAGCGCCTCGTCGAAAACGATGATCGTGTCGGTCGTGACTTTGAGGGCAAAACCCGCGTCATCACAAACCTTCTTCAAGACGTCCAGGTCTGATTCGTCGTTCTGCTCGACTTTATCGATGGCCGGGTCATCGCCGCAGTCCCAGCAAATGTTCATGTTGTTTTCCAGGGCAATGTCATTCGCTACTTTTTGGACCGTGACATTTTCCCAGGTCCGCGAGCGCAGCGTGCTCCTAAGTGTGCTGTCATCACTGACCGTGATGGCCACGGCCTTAATGGTGACGACATCAGGCGCGCTGGACAGCTCGATTTCATCAACCTCGAATTTGCCCAACGTGACATCGGCTTCCCCGTCGTACAGGCCTATCCAGTTATACGTGCATAAAGTGACATCGAGCGTAGCGCCTTTCGTCGGCATCCAATCGCCCTGCCACAATCCCGATTTGTCTTCCAATGTCAGCGAGATGTCGTCTACCTGCCCGGATAGATTGTCGGTGTAGCTGGCGCTGATCAGGTATTCGGCCAGTGCCTCGGATATGTCCTTGTTATCATAGGTCACTTGCAGCCATGCGCGGCGCCCCAGATGCTCCTGAGCAACGACGCCCGCCATGGCCTGGGCCTCGATTTTCTTGAGGTCCGCTTGTAGTTTTTTCAGTAATGCCAATTAGATCACCGCTTCCACGGAGGCAAAATAGACGATACGCTGGACGGGATATCCGGGCAGATGAGCGCCAACCCTGCGGGGAAGACGACGACATTCCTATATTGCGGATTCGCTTCCAGCAGGTTTTTGACGTACTTTTCGGTACCGTACACGCGATAGGATATCAGGTCCCACATGTCGCCTTGTACGGTGCTATAGGTGCTACTCATAGCTCAACCTCCTCTGATTTGCCGCCCATCGCTTCATCATGCTGTCAAACTCGCGCATTTTCTGGTCCATGAGCTGAGAAATCCGCTGTTCCGTCCCTGGGCCTGCGCCCTGGACGTTAATCGTCGGCGCAAAGGTAATTTGCGCCGCGCCGCCAGTAGGCGCTGACGCGGGTACTCCGGTCATCGTCGGCATCGCCGCAGGCCCGACGCCGAGCATTTGCCCGGCCGTTGCCCATAAATTGTAGGCGTTTGCATCGTGAGTGATAGGTACGATGACTTCCGGATAGCCCGCTTCCGCTACCCATGTCAGATAGGGATGACTGAAAACGCCGCCGCTTGCGGACTGGCCCGCTGCGGAAGCGGCATCGCTGTCGCCGCCTTTGATGAAATTGACGACGGCATCAATCGGATGAGAAAAGGCCTCTTTCAGTCCTTCCCACTTATCAATGCACCACTGGACACCCGCATCGACAGCAGACGTGATGCTGTCCCAGGCGCTCTGAGCTGCACTGACAGCCGCATCCCACACGGCCTGAGCCGCGGCAGATATGGAGTCAAAGCAACTGACAATAAAATCATACGCCCCGGATACGGCGCTCGTGATATAATCCCAGGCCGCTGCCGCCGCCGAGGAAATCGTATCCCACGCCGACGATACAGCTGCGCAGATGGCTTCCCAGGCTGCAATGCACGCCGCCCGGAAGTTTTCGTTTGTATTCCAGAGATACACCAGCGCGGCCACGACAATCATAATCGCGATGACGACGAGCGCGAACGGGTTCATTGCCATCACGGCGTTTAATGCCATCTGGGCAACTGCTGCGATACGCGCGCCTATAGCAAATGCCCGCTGGGCCGCGGCTGCAATGAAAGTAGCCGCTGCGGATGCCTTTGTTGCAATGGTCGCCGCAATGTGCGCATTTTTAATCATGTTAATCGTCGCCGCCATATACTTGTAATAAGCGACGGCAGCGCGAATGCCAAGGGCTGCCATCGTCAGCCCGACGATAGCCCCGATAGTACCAATGATGACGGTCGCCAACTGCTGATGTTCAGATACAAACTGCGCCACGGCTCCCATTGCCCGGGCCATAGCGCCGGCTACGGCTGTCACAGCGGGAAGCAGGAGGCTGCCGAGATTGACCGCTAATGCGACTAAGTTATTCTTAGCAAGCTGCAATTGATTTGCTGTCGTCCCTGCCCTGGCCTGATATTCGGCTTCCATGGAGCCCGCGTATTGCGAGGCGTCGCCGACTTTGCTAAAGTTGCTCTGCAAGTTGTCCAGCTGAGTTAGCAGCGGCGCAATGGCTTCAATCGACTCTTTGCCGAATATATCGCTTAGGGCTGTTGCCTGCGCCTCTTTCGGCAGTTGCTTGATGCGGCTCAGGACGTCCATGATAGTCCCCTGGGCGTCGGTCTGCATCCGCTTAGCCACGTCTTCTGCCGACAGCCCCAACTGTGCAAATGCCTCCTGCTGGGACTTTGTCGCGCCGGCCCCGGCCACCAGGCCGAGAGCTAAGTTTTTGATACCCGTGGCCGCAACGTCAGACTTGACGCCAACAGATGCCATCGATGCGCCAATAGCCGCAATCTGCGAGGCGCTGATACCGGCGACGTCACCTAGAGGCCCTACACGAGTCACAATGTCGGAAATGGCATCACTGCTGGCCGCGGTCGTATTAGACAGGTAATTAATCTGGTCTGCAAGCTGTACGACTTGATCCTGCCCCATACCAAAAGCGGTACGCCAGTTGGCCATCATCTGTCCGGCTTGCTCAGCCGTGATGTCAAATGCGACGCCCATCTTGATAGCGTCCGTAGCAAAGCTCTTTAGCTCATCCCGGGCGATGCCGGCCTGCCCGCCGGCGGCTACAATCTTAGCAATGCCCTCAGCAGACATGGGCAATTCCTGCGACATGCGCAGGATATCGTCGCCCATCTCTTTAAACTGCTGCGGTGTATCAAAGTCTACGACTTTCCGCACGTCAGACATTGCCGACTCAAACTGTACAGCCTCACGGACTGCGAGGCCTAAAGGCGCGGCGACAGCAGCCGCCGCAACGGCCCCGGCTTTCAGGCTGCTGACCGCAGAGGACAGATTTGCAGAGGCTTTCTGCTTGGCATTGACGCGGTCCATGGTAGCCTCGTACTCTTTCGCGGCTTGATTCTTCTTGACCTGCGCCTGGAGCATCGCCAGTTCGGTGTCATACTCGACATAGCCCTTGCTGGCCTGCTGTTTTGCCGCCTGCTTTTGCAGGTTCGTCATTTCACGATTCGCCGCGCGAATCTGCGCTTGCATCTGCTTTGTCTGGGCGATGGCTTTTGTCATGGCCCCGCCGACGCTGCTATCTAATTGCCCTTTGATTGCGATTGCCATTTCCAGCACGCGGTTAGCCATGGCTGCCGCCCCCCTTCCCTGCTTTTTCTATTTCTTTGTTCTGCCTGTCGATTTCCTCGGATACGGTCGTCATCCAGCCGCGCAGGTCCGCCACCGGCAGGCCAAGGAAAAAGTCAATAGACGTATGCGAATACTTAGCCATCCGCAGTACATCGAGCCGCAGTTTTTCGGCGGTTAGCCCTCCGGCTGGTCCTGCGATGCCGTACCGAGCAAAAAACCCTGCGTCTTAATCATGACGGCCGTAAAGTCTTTAGCTGTCAGGGCTAAGATGTCATCGTATTTGACATTCGCCGCAATAGCGGCAACATGTGCCTGATATACCTGCGACAGCGCCGGTACGACAATGCTGGCATCCTCTTTTTTTGCTGCTTTTTCGCAGCGCAAAAGGGTATAGCCGGATACATTGTCAAAATCGAGGATCAATGTTTTTGTGCCGTCCGGCAATGCCCGGGTCAGCTCAACCTTCTGATCATCCCGGACCGTCTGGACCTGTTCTTCTTTTTTCAAAGCTCATACCTCCCTTACACACCTAATGCATCACGAATAGGCCGCATAATGTCCTCGCCGCCTGCGACAAATTTATAGGCATACTTGTCAACTTCCAGCAGCGTCTTACCATTGACTTCATACTTGATGTACGTCGTTTCGATGATATTCGTCGCATCTACCGTGCTCGCTGGTTCCCAGGAGCCGCCGGCCATCGCTTTCGAGCGGCCGCGGATAACGACGCGGACCGTGTCCATGACGTACTTATTCGCGCCGCTGTCCCAGTACTGGTTAGCACCACGGGCCTCCAGGGCAGCAGCCTGACCGCCTACAAGCTTAAGGTTCCAATCGCTGTTGATGTTATGCGTGATTTTTGTTTCTAACGATTCAAACTGCCCCAGGACCGGCGCTTCGATTTCGCCACCTATGCCGACGCCTTTAATCGTCTGTGTGATGGACTTAAAGTCCGGCAGCTCGAATTTCGCGATACCGTACAAAGTACTGCCGTTTTCGTCGTATACACGATAGTCATTAAGGACTTCCGGCATTTTATTTACATCAGACATCTAATCACCTCACTATTCAAACAGCGCCGTAAAAGCGGCTGTGTCGTATTCAGAAATGCTGTCAATTTCCTGCATCGGTACCGGCGGCGTGCGTTTTTTGTGGAAGCGGAAGATACCAGCTTCGAGGTCCGTCGTTGGATTTTCTTCTTCCAGGAAATCAATGCTGCCGCCTAAGATGTATTCGCGGGAAATGAGGCCGTTCAGGCGGATTCGTTCCGAATCGAGGATAGTCTTAATGTTGCGCGGCTTGCCCGGCTTATCGATACGGTTCCAGTAGGTCAGGACGAAAACAGTATCGTCCCAGTCGAACATGCGGCGGACGCACAGGAATACGTCTTTTGGATCAGTCGTGCTCGGATATGCGCCTGTATAGTTGCCCCACAGTACCCAGCCTGCCGGGGATGTCAGCGCCGTGACAATGCCCTGGCTGTTCAGCAGGTTAGCTCGTGTCAGGTCCAGTGTGACTTCTGTACCGTCTTTCAAGCAGAGGCCTGTAATCGGCAGCGTCTTATTCGACGGCGACTCATAGGGTACATCGTCATTGTCTGCGTCGGTCTGACCGATACGGCCCATGGCCAGCGTAGACATGTAATAGCAATGGTCGCCGATGCGGCCCATAGGCCAGCCGACGTACTCATTATTATGGGTGTAGCCGTTGCCGGTCTTCCACATATTGCATCCGATGTAGGACTTGACCTGCATCGTATCGATGTCGAGCAGGACCGTACAGCTAAAGAGGCTGTTAAATTTCTTACTCTTGGCTTCCATGACAGCCGCGACTTCCGGATGCTGACTCCAGCCCGGCGCCGCCAAAAGGCCTGGCACTAAGCTAAACTTAGGATAAATCATATCGATAAGTTCGAGGCCTGTCGCTGTGTCGTCACTGCCGACGCCGCCGATGATGTCGGCGTCCTTAATCAGCGACGTATCGATAGCGTCATACGCGACGTATACCGACGTGGCACTGGCCAGCGCGCCGTCTTTCAGGAGCGTAATCAGGACGTTGCCGTCGTCATCGTAGGCCGCTGTGTAGTCGGTGCCGGATTTTACCGCCGTGCCGGACGATGCTGCGGATACGGTCAACGAACTCAGGATAACGTCGTCTTTGATAGTCGCTGTTTTGTTAGCTACCGTTACGGCCTTGCTGGCCACGGACTTCTTATGTTTGGCCGGGTTCAGCACATTGATAAATACTACCGGTGCTACTGCAAACAGCTTGAATTCAGCATACATAGCTTCACAAAGGGAATATTTATCCCAGTTTTCGTGATAGCCTAAGTATTTTACGGCTTCCGTCCAGCTGTAGCAGATAACGGGCTCATTGATTTTCGGGTCACTGGCCAGATGGACCGGTGCTGTACCAATGACAACGGGAAGGCCGGCCGTCGTCTGCGCAGTGGCTACGACAGCCGTATCAATCTCAGACGTCTTGATACCGTGGAAAAATGCCATACCTATTTACCCCCTTTTCGTCTGCTGACCGCGGCCTGGTAAAAGGTATAGAGCGCGGTCCCTTTTGTCTGTACGTCGGCCAGGGCCTGATTCAGCTCGGCTGGTGTAACAAACAAGTGTTTTAATACGTCATCGTTTGCTTCCGGTTCCGGGATGCCGTTTGCAAAGATCATGCAATGGTTCAGCCGGGAATCACGGAAGCCCGGGCCGATATAGATTACAGGCCCGGTATATTTCGCGGCGCTGGTGCTGACTGCTGCCGGCGCGGCCGCCGCTGTCTTAGTTGTGTCGTCCATGTTCTGGTCCTCCTAATAAAAACGGGTCAATGCCGGACGGCTGCGGGATATGCACTTCAAAGTCAATACGGCCCCACCATTGAGGATAGGGCTGGTCATCAGGTACCGACGTCTCCATCGTGCCGTTCTTGACATCGTACTTATCGCAGGCCGGATTCGCATCCAATAGACAAAAGCGGATATACTCGAGCATGTGGAAAAGCTCATCGGCGCCGTGAATCATATCCGGGTCCCGTGTCACCACGGAGATCACCACAGATACGACGGACTCATCGGCCTGATCCGCTACGCCCGAATAGCCAACAACGACGGCAGGGCATAGCTTTTCTTTTGCTTCCGGTGTCATCGCCCTGGGCAAAAAACCTGTAAAGCATTTAATGGCCTTACCGTCTATCGTCCGGCCGCTGTACGCGGTCATCTTATCCGTCAAAAATGCCCGTAAGTCGTTTAGCACGTCTAAAGGCGTCATCTCTAGCCACCTGCCAATCGTTCCAGCTCGTGCATGAGCCGTTTCTCGTACGTCTCCATGCCTTCGTCGGTCATCCTGACCACGACGGCAGGATTGCCGTACAGCTGAGGCACAGCAGGCCCGAATAAACCTGTTACCGGATACCGCGGCTGCCCTTCACGGGCGACAAAGCCGCGCCCGGGCATATCAAAGGACCGCGGTACAATAGAACCGCTGCCCTTTTTGATGGATACAAAGATACCCTTGCGGCGCCGTGATGCTTTATACTTCGTCACTGGTTCCTCCGGGCCTTTGATGTGCAGCGTCGTGCCGAATGCCTCGGTACTAAAAGACGTTGCACTTTTCAGGTCGCCTGCCTTGATGGTGTAGGTATTGCGGATTTCCTGTGCGCCCGCTTTACGGGCCGTCACAGCCGCGCGGCGGGATGCCTGCTTGATTGCTGTCGACAATTTCCTGCCGCCGATAAAGTTTTGCAGCACCTGTTCTACGTGCCTTACGTTCGACTCATTCAAATCGATGCTAATCAAGCGCATCACCTCCTAATTACGCCACTTCTGCATGCAATTCGATGGTCAGGATACCCATGTCATCGATGACGCTGTCGACAATACAGATAACGCCGTCCAGGTCAAAGCGCTGATCATACACCGGCACGGCCGATAAGTCGGCCTTGCGACAGTGTACAATATACAGGTTTCCTTCCAAGCCGCTGTATACGCCGTATTCTTTGCCGGTAATCCACCGCTCCTGGCTTGTCGGGCTCTCAACGATAGCTTTTACCGTGTCGCCGTTCAGGACATGCTCATCGGCAAACTCGTCATGATTGATAAAGGTATCGAGGTCCGCGGCTACCTGGTCCTTAAATGTGGCCTTTTTCTCGGCGGCGCCGCTGTCCTGTGCCTCATCCTGCTGGAATATGGCCAATTCAGCGGCTATCCGCTCGTCGCGGCGGCTCATTTTTTCCGCAGTTTTTCCGCATCCACCGGCGGCAGGCCGCTGTTATCCGCGGAAGCGGCCGGCGCTGCCGGCGCCGCTGGTGTTTCATCAGCGGCAGGTGCATCGACGGCGGCGAATTCTTTCGGCGACTGCTGAATCAGATTAGCCGCGACATCGTCCGGAAGATCTGCGACGCTGCCGGCGCCGTAAGTCGTGCCGTCATGGCAAAGAGAAAATTTTTTAACTAAAATCTTCATGCTGTCGCCTCCTATTTGACTTTGATAACAGCCCAGTCATCGAGGAATTCCGGGCAAAGGACGCAGCGGCTGGACATGACGAGCGTGCTGACGTCGTTATCCATATCCGGGATGATTTTCGGGACGTATGCATTGCCGGGATACGAATGGAACTGGCCATCGGACTCAATCTGCGTGACAGCACCAAAGAGGCGCTTGCCGCGGCCAGGTACGCCGAGAATAAGGTAATCATCCGGGATGTACGGTACGAATTCGCCCTTTTCGTTGAGATAGCCGCCATCATAAGCATAGATTTCAAGAGACAATGCCGAAATATAGCCGACTCGGAGTAATTCCGGGCGGACGAACTGCGGCTGAATGCTCATCAGGGCCATATTGTCGCGGCTCGGAATCATCATTGCCTCGCGCAGTTTCGTGTTATTGACGATGTACTTGGCGACGGTGCTGGAGCAGACGGCCATCGTCGGGATCATACCAGCAGCACGGCGGATTTTCTGCGATGCTGTGTCCAGGTCAGACAAGATATCAGCCGTCGAGTTATCCCAGGTATTCGAGCCGGACAGGGTCGTCTTGTTCGTGAATTCCGGGAAAGAGATGGTATCGACGTGTGCAAGGCTGCCGTCGTCGGCGAAGCCCTCTACGTCATATTCACCGTTAATCAAGAGCTGCGCGGCCATCCATTCCTGGCGGCGGATGCACATGTCGACGAGCTCCGTCAAATCGTGCGCGCGGACTTCTGCGGCCCGTTCTTCCGGTGTTTTCGTGCTGTATTCCGATTCGCCAAAGCCGCGGATAAGGATGTCCGCTGGTTCGATGTTGCGTTTCGGGCGCATCAGCGGCGCTTTATACGAGCGGATTGTGGACCCCGTACGGGCCATATTGACGCCCTTGCCGCCGGGAACGACGAACGGCGCCATCAGGCGGCCGCCCTTGCGGAATTCCATATCGACGATTTCCGTGGAAAAAGTCTGCATATTCGGGAAAAAAACATCTACTAAGGTAGTAGTCGGTGTAAACGAACGCTCAACGGCTCCGAGGAGCGTCCGGGTATCATCAAAACTCATGATCGTGCCTCCTTTAGCCTTTCAGGCTGGTAAGATAAATACCGACATTGCGCAATTCGGCTTCATGCGCGCCGATGGTGTCTGTATCTGCTACGGTAATCTTTTCACGGTTGAATTCGCCTTTGACGTACACCGTGGCTACCGTATCCGTAGTGGATACCGGAGCGGCTAAAATTGCATTTGCTGTGCCGGCCTTTGCCGTTGCGGCGGCCGTACCGTCCGTAATGGTTAAAAGTGTGCCGCGGGCCATTGCTGTCCCTGCCGTCACTTTTACATTCTGCGCAACGACAGATACATTCGTGCCGCCGATAAGGTCATCATAGTGTACGCCTGTCGACGTAGTTACCAATTCTGCCATTAGCGTTTACCCCCTTTGCTGCCCATTGCCTGGGCAATCATATCCATGACTTTTTCGTCTTCTGTTTTGCTGTCATCGACAGCACCCGCCGCGATGCCGTCCGTGCCGCCCTCTTTCGATTCGGCCTGCATGTCTAACAGCTGATTCTGTGCGGCGCTCTTGATGCCCTGGATAGCGGCGACGTAATCACGGACGTCATCGGCCGTCTGGCCGTTGCGTTTTGCCGTGTTGATGATAGCGGCTACTGCCGGATTGCCGTCGGCCATCGCATCGAGGTCCGCCATGCGCTGACGTTCCTGCGCTACGGCTGCTGCGGCGATGGCGTTGGCGTCCACGGCCGGCGCTGCTTCCGTTGTCGGTGCTTTCGCCGGTGCCGGCTGAGGCTCTGCGGCGTCATCGATTCGCAGGCCCAGTGCATTCAAGATTTCTTCCAATTTCGATTTACTCAAGACTTCCGCCCCCTTCTTTTCGTCCTGGGCATTCACACAATGCGCCAGGCCTTCCCTGTTTTTATAGTTTGTGATGTCGATTTTAAGCGAATTTACAATCAAATTGTTTCCGTCGAGTACGGATTTTATACGGCCGTCGATAGCATCGGCCAGGCCCATGTCGACGCACTCCTGCGCTGTCAGCCATGTTTCCGCGTCCATCATCTGCTCGATTTGCGCCTGATCCACGCTTACCCGCTTCATGTACGCCGCGATAATCGACTGGCGCACTGCCCGCAGGGCATTTGCATATTTGTCGAGGTCATCGGCGGTATAATGGTCGTCAAGCCCCATGGCCGGATTGTGAATCATCATCATAGAGTTCGTCGGCATCGTGATGCGCGCGCCGGCCATCGCGATGATAGTTGCCGCGGAAGCGGCGATACCGTCAATGACGACGTCGACATTGCCTGCATAGGCAATTAGCTGATTGTGGATTGCGTGCGCGGCAAAGACATCGCCGCCGGGAGAGTTGATGTGGACAGTGACGTCTTTATCGCCCAAGGCTTTCAGGTCCTCAGAAAATTGTACCGCGTCGATGGAGTCATCCCACCACGACGCACTGGAGACAATCGGCCCGTAGATATACAAATCGGCGGCATCGCCGCCCGTGCTGTCCTGGAAATTCCAGAAATGTTTCATCCTGTATCACCTCCTCCGCTGCTGTCGCTGGTATCCGTGTTGTCGGCTTTCGGGTACTGCATGCCCTTATTAGCCCACACGGCGCGTTCAGCGGCGATTTGATCGACGTTGTCATCATAATTCGTGCCGGTAAGCTCGGCAGCCTCTCTTTCAGCCGTCGAAAATCCGTATTTGACGCGTAATGCCGCGCCGTTTACCTCTTTGACCGGGTCCAGCATACCCATGACAGGGCCGTACCAATTCGCGCCGGTCCATGCCTTAGTAATCAGCGGATCCACACCAAAGCCCGGCGCCTTGATGCGCCCGATGGCGATAGCCTCCGTTAGCCAAGCCTCATAGACAGGCTGGCAAAAGTCGCGGGCAAACCAAATGCGCCGCGTCCGGAACATGGCCGCCGCCTGTAAAAGCGCGCCGCGCGCGGCGCTGTACGACGACTGGAAGCGATTCATCAGCACCTCGGACGGGATACCCAGCGACGCCCCGATTTGTGCAATCAGGGAATTCGTAAAAGCCTCAAACGTGGACTGCGTCCGACTGCCGTCGATGGCCTTGACGTCGACGCCGCTCGGCAGGAGATTCAGTGTCCCCGGGCCGATTTCTACGCGCCGCAGGTCGTCCGGGTCAATCTGCTCGCCCGGGCCGTATGTCTCGCTCAAGACATCGCCCAGGTCATTTGTCGTGCCGCTCGATGTAAAGAAGAGCGTGAAAAATGACTTGATGATTGCTGCGGACAACTCTGCATTAGTATATCGGCTGATTTGCTTTAAAACTTCAATCGCCGGCGCCAGATACGGCACGCCGCGATACTGTTCCGGCCGCTCTTCATGTGAGATTTGCAGGACCAGAGGCCGGCCCGTACGTCGGCCAAAAGCCTCGACACGGGTCCAGCGCAGGGCCTGAGAATTGTTCGTCGGGTCATAGGGTACGCGGTTAGCAATCCAATAAGCAACGACGGCCCCATCGGCGTCGATTTCCACACCATTGATAATCCTGTTATGTGTTTCAGGGTTATAGCATTCGACGGTCATACTGTCTGTATTGCTGTAAGCAGCCATAGCGCCGGGATTACATACCCGGGTTGCCTCGAAAAGTTGGATGCGCGTCGAATAGATGCCGCCTGGCGACGGTTTACGGTACTTGATAGCCGCCCATGCATCGCCGTCCACAAGGTACGACAGATAGGCGATGTCCTGCATATCATAGAACGAATGCTTTTTATACAGGTCGCATTGTACCGAATCAGCCCATAGGCCGAATTCCCGCTGTGTGTGCCGCTGCCAGTCCTTAGCCTCGTCGGCGGTCATGCCCAGGAGCTTGTAGTCAATCTTAGGGATCACCTGCAAGCCCGCACCGATGACGTTCGCCCGGTTTGTATTGACCGCGCTGGCGCCAATCGGCGAATTGATATACATGTCCGTCGAGCGGCTGCGTAATGTGTTCAGATTGGCATCGATATCAGCACGCGGCGACGACTTATGCGGATTATAACCGCGCAGGGCCTGCCGTGTATGGCTGGCCGCGCCGTCGCTGTATCCGGTATTTGTGATTTTCGTATTGACGCCGCCTGTCGGCTGTCGTGCGTTGCGTTTCTTCCGTTTTTTGCTCATTACAGCCTCCTAGTCGCGCAATACTACCTGCCGGGACCGGGATCCCGTCCGCGGCGCGCTGTCGATGGTCGCGCCTGCGGATAACAATTTACTGATGACGCTCTGTATTTCCGCCAAATCAGCGCGAGTCAGTGTACGGTTGCCGATTTTATACGACTGGCCGCCTGTCAGGATAGCCGTTTCTGCTGCAATGTACTGTTTTAATCGTGCATTCAGGATTTCGTTCATTCTATCCCCCTCTTAATCACGCCGAATCTGGGCCGCTTGCGTGGGCCTGTTGGCCGCTTTTCTTCTGTTGGCGTCCATGTCATCAGGGCTTTCAGCTTGGAAAAATCCGGAGAAATGGACGCCAAACAGGCCAAATTATAGACTCGTAAGTCGAGCGGTTCATTTCGATGGTCCTTTGCAATGTTTACCCAGCGATATACGATGCGGCCGTTCTTCTTCTGCGGCTGTTTTTCTTCCGCTGTCAGGCCCTGGAAATAGATTTCGTCATAGCCGCGGTTCCACAGCACCTCATTGACCGCATCCTGCTCCGGCTTATCGAGCGGGAAGTGGAAATACCGTGGCCCCGGCACATCGATGGCCAGACGGTCCATAATGTACTGCTTGCCGCTGTCTGTGCCGATGAGGACCAGCGGGATTGTCCGTCCGTGATAGGCCTGCGCCTTGCTGTACTTGTGGATAATCGGCACGCCCATCGTCGATGAGCCGCGGACGGCAAAGCGCTGACGGGCTAAATGCATCAAGCTGTAGTTATAAACCTCACTGGTGTAATGGCCGCCAGAGTCGATGAACGTCCGGGCTACCAGCAACCCCGTACCGTCAGCAAAATGGTATTCGCGGTCCAGCTGTTCGTCCAGCTGACGCCATACCGCCGCCGTATCCGGCGCGCCTAAGATAATGCCCTTCTTGATGCCCCAGCACTCCTCATCTTCGCCCCATCCGACGATTTCGTATTCGAGGCGGTTATCCTGGACATCGACGGCCGCTGTCAAAATCAGCACGCCGTCGGGAAGTTCCGCGTTGTACGGCTCCCGGCGCGCCAGGAGCTTATCGACATTATCATAACTGCGCGCCCGTTCGTAGGGCTCGCCGAATCGTGTGTTGACAACTACCTTTTCGCGCTCCGGGTCCCCTTTGGCGTCTACCCATTCCTGCATTACATCAGTCCACGAAATCCACGGCGACGCCCAGCAGTTCACAAAAAAACTGCGGACGTGATTTTTGATAGCCGTCGGATTTTTGGCGACGTACTTCTGCGGCTGGCGCCGCATCTCGTTTTCGGAAAAGGTGAAGCCGCAGTCAGGACAGCGCCAGGATACGGATTTAACGTGAATATGTTCCTTTTTCCGGCCGTCTTTGACCGTTTCCGTATCCATTACCATGCTCCTGTGCGTAAGCAGATGATATTCGCCGCAATTCGGGCATTGGTGCTGCCATTCTTCCTGCGTCCCTTCTGTGTACTCGACTTCAATGCGGGATTCGCCGGCATTCGTCGGCGTGGAAAACAGCCCCATAGTCCGGTCCCAGAACGTCGTCATACGTTTTGCGGCCAAATCTACCGGGTCCCCTTCTGTGCCTGCCGAGTCCGGGAAGCGGTCCACTTCGTCGGCCAGCAGGATTTTGATAGGACGCGACGCCAGCCCTGCCGGCGAATTCGCGCCGCCCATGATGAGGCGGCCGCCAGGAAAGAGCTTACTAAGAATCGTGTTGCCTGACTCGCGGCTTTTGACGTCTTGGAAGATATCCCGCAGGACTTTCGTATCGCGGATCATCGGCGCGATTCGGGATTTAGAGTAGTCCTGGGCCATGTCTACCGTCGGCTGTATCATCAGGATAGGCGCCGGCGCTAAATGAGCGAATCGCCCGATAACGTTGTTCATGATGTCCGACTTACCTATCTGGCTGCATGACATGACGACGACACGGCGGACGTCTAAATCGGTGAAAGCGTCCATAATGGCCCGCTGATATGGCGCCCGGTCCGTACGCCAGCGGCCTGGCTCTGCCGACGACTCACTGGACAGCATGCGATACTGGTCCGCCCAGTCCGATACCGTGAGATTCGGCAGCGGCCGCAGGGATTTCGCGGCGATGCGCTGGAAAAGCTTAACGGTCTTCTTTTCCATCGTCGTCATCCCTCCCCGCGAACATGTCCGGACGATAATCGGACAGCTCTGTCAAGCGCGATTGGATTTCATCAGTCAGCGCGCTCATGATGTGGGCCTCATCCTGCCCTGCAAGGACCGGCGCCATTTTCGCCGGGATACCGAGCAGCTGGGACCGTAGATTCGTGAGCATGTCTGTCATGACGAATTCTACGTCTTTTGCCTCGTGGACCTCACTATTCCGCTTGGCCAGCTCCAGTTCAGCCAGGCGGCGTTTTGCTGCCTCATGCATTGCTTTTTCGCGCCCGTAATCGACGTCCTCCTGTGACGTGTACTTATATTTAAAGTACGCATCGATGTTGGACGGTAAATCATATCGGTTTTCCTCGTCACGGGTTAAAACGTGCATGCCCGCCAGCTGGTTCACGCGGCGCGATGTGATGCGCAGCATTTCCGCCAAATCTTGAGCCGAGCCCATTATAATTTTCCGTGTCCGTCTGGCCAATACAATCACCGCCAAAATGCGTATATAAGAAGGAAGAGGCCCAAAAAATCGAAAAAACTAGCCATTTTTTGGGGTGCGAGAGCGCCGCGGAAGAAAAATTCTCCCGAAAGGACCCGCAAAAATTTTGAAAACAAAAAAGAGACAGCCGCTGTTGACTGTCTCTTTATCTGATTCTCACACTACCATTATACGCATTATGTTAGTGTACTTCAATGTACTCTTTCATTATGCGCGTGGCATCATGACAGCTTATCACCGTGCATCTGGTCGAATACCCGCAGGGCCTGGCCGTGGAGTTTAAAGATACCCTTCCAGCTATAGTGCATGTCCATTGCGATGTCTTCCCAGCGCTGACCATTGATGTATCTTGCATAGAGTACGGCGCGATGCATCGGGTCAGGCATGGCCCCGATGAGGTCCTTGGCTGCATTCCTCATATCAATCAGCTTATCCCATTCAGCGTTCACCTTCTCCATATACGATTCAAGCCGAATATATTTATCAGCCGTGTCAGAATTTTTGGAGCCGCTGACATGCTCGGACAAACTGCTGGCCCGGAGTGTCAGGATATCCGCCCGGATTTCATTCAGCTCTTTTTCGGTCTGCTTCAAAATATAATTCTGCCGCCGTACGCGGTTCAAATATTCCTTTGCTGTCATGTCTACCTCCTGATTACCAATTCAATGATACGCAAGCTCCTCTGCGTGCACACGGCCTGATAGCCTGCCTGTGCACATACCAGCTTGATGATCTTGATGACTAAGTCCGCTTTACGGTCATCGGCTTTGATGTTGTCGATGGCCTGCCCTGCTGTCGGGTCCTTGTACCCTTCTTTATTCCTCATACGCTCCCTCCTCGTACAGCATTGATCCTTGCCTTGAGACTGTTCAATACAAAAGCCTGGGCCGCGTCCTTTTTGGTCAGGGCATCGGCTAAGTCCTCATCCCGCGTGCCCTCGCAGATGAGATGATGCACGATTACTGGGTATTCCTGCCCCTGCCGGTGCAGGCGCTTGTTTGCCTGCTGATACAGCTCTAAGGACCAATTCAGGCCAAACCAGATGATATGATGGCCGCCGGCTTGCAGGTTCAGTCCGTAGCCCGTCGACGCGGGATGAGCTAAGAGCAGATCCACATCGCCATTGTTCCAGGCCAGCTCATCGTCGGCGTTTTTGTACACGCGGTATCGCAGTTTCGTTTTCGCCAGGGCCCCCATCAGGCGCTCCCGGTCGTGCTGGAAATTGTAGAATACCAAGGCATGCTGCCCGTTCAGCTTTTCAACCAACTCCATAAAGGCCTCCAGCTTGCAGTCATGGACTACATGCACCTCGTGCTCATCGTCGTAGATAGCGCCGTTGGCCAGCTGTTGGAGCTTGTTCGACAGCGCCGCCGCCGATGTCACGTCGATATCGCCATCCGGCAAAGCAAGGATCATCGTTTTTTCCAGCTCCCGATAGGCCTTTTTCGCTTTCGGCGTCAGCACTACCGGCACATCGTCATAAATACATTCCGGCAGTTGTAAGTAGTCGGACGCTTTCATGCTGATACAGATGTCAGCGATTTTCTTCATGACAGCATCCTGGGCCCCGTCTTTCGGGTCATAGTCGTAAATCACATCACGGCTGCGGCGCCCCGGCTCAAAGTAGCGCTCCCGGAAATGGGTATAGTAGCGGCCCAGCCGTTCGCCGCGGTCCAGCAGATACACCTGACTCCACAGGTCCATCAAGCCGTTCGGCGACGGTGTCCCCGTCAGCCCGACGATGCGCCGGATGTGAGGACGAATGGCAGCCAGGGCCTTGAACCGTTTCGCGCTGTGACTCTTGAAAGATGAAAATTCATCGCATACCACCATATCAAATGGCCAGTCGTTCTGGTAGTAGGTGACTAGCCATACGACGTTCTCGCGGTTGATGACATAGACGTCGGCCGGCGTATTCAGCGCCCGGATCCGTTTCGTTTCGCCGCCCAGGACCGTGGAAAAGCGCAAGTGCTTCAAGTTATCCCACTTCTGCGCTTCCCGCTGCCACGTCGCCTCGGCTACTTTCTTAGGCGCGATGACGAGTACGCGGCGGACCAAAAAGCGGCCGTATTTCAGCTCATTGACCGCTGTCAGTGTGATAGCTGTCTTACCAAGGCCCATATCGAGAAAAAGGCCGATAGCCGGTTTCTGCAAAATCTGCCGGATACAATACTGCTGGTATGGATGCGGCTTGAATATCATATTGCATCCCTCCTAATCGTTACGGTTTCCATTCTACGCCCAGGCGGATGGAGTGGACGTCTAAATACTCATTGACGGCCGTTTCGCCCCGCAGGACGTAAACGACGCAGTTCATGTGCTGCAAGCGTTTCATCTGTGCCGTCTGTAGCGGCGTCGGCTTATTCGTTTCCGTTTTCAGCTCGACGAATTCGATCTTACCGTCCGGGAAAATGACGATCCGGTCCGGTACGCCCGTATTTCCAGGCGATACCCACTTATAGGCGATACCGCCCATGGCTTTTACGCCGCTGACCAGCTTTCTTTCGATGTTTCTTTCCAGTGCCATTGTCAGGCCTCCCTTGTATAAAACTACATCCTGCGTTTTTCTTGCTTTTTCAAGTGTGAACATTTCTACGTAAAAGTATTTTTTTTTTAGAGGATTAGGCAACGTATATACGCGTAGTGCATACGCCCATTTTCTCTATATTCTCTAATACCCCTCTAATTCTTACTTTTAACTATTTATATATATATAATGTTCACATAGGGTATTTTTAGTAAATAATGTGATAGTAATGCGGCTTTAAGCGTGAACATTTGCTGTGAACATTCGCCTGGAATGTTCACGCTTGCGGCGCTTAATGAATTACTTTTAGTTCTTAAAACTTTATCAAGCCTGCTTTACGCTTTTTAAGTCCGGCTAGAATTGCCATAGAATGTTCACACCTTACGCCTGCATTTAAATACATGATTTTAAATACTTATGACTTCAAATCCCCGCTGCACACCACAGTACCCATACCGTCGTCGGCTCTTGTTGCGTTTCCATCCGGGGAGCCCAGATAAAACGTAGTTGATGTCCCTGGCGTCGGCCCGCTTCATATTCCGGGGATCCCCGCCAAAGCACTCACACCAGATTTCTAAGGCACATACTTTCGTCCGCCGTGTCGTCGTGTCGCATTGGGCCGTACCCGCCCAGTACATCCGCCGGGCCGCCAGGCTCAGGCTGTCGTAATTGTCCGGTACCGGCTTTTCTAAAAAGTCGCGGATCATGCCTTCTTTGACGTTGTCCTCGCGGTGCTGTTCCTGTTCGGCCTTGGCCGCGGCGTCGAGTTCCGGTGTATCCATGTACAGCGGCTCGCCCTGTTTCCAGTAATAGACGGCTTCCGCCCATAGTTGGTCGACTTCCCCGGGCAGTTCGCTCCAGATGTTTTTCGTTGGCGTGCAGATACCGACATCGACGGGCCAAAAGCGGCGGCTCCCCGTCGGGTCCTTTAAAAAGTCATGGTCGTTGCAAGTACCAAAGAAAATGCACTTGCGCGGGAAGCGGCCCGTGTGGCGGCCGTACGGCTGGCGGTATACGTCGTCGCAGCGTGACAGGAATTGCTTGATTTCGTTGTCGTCTGACTTGCTGTAGCCTGTCATTTCGCCGATTTCTACCACCCATATTCCCTGTATCATTTCCGCGGCCTCTTTGCCCCGGAACGATTGCAGGCTGTCGCTGTGCCAGTGCATGCCCATCGTCTTTAGAAACGTTGTCTTGCCGATGCCCTGCGGCCCCGTGAAGACGGGGACATAGTCATACTTGCATCCCGGCGTCATGACGCGGGCCACGCCGGCCACGAAAGACTTCCGGGCGACGGCACGGACGTATTTACTGTCCACGGCGCCCAGATAGTCGTGCAGGACCGTTTCCAGGCGGTGCACGCCGTCCCAGCTGAGGTGCTTTAGGTAGTCCTTGACCTCGTTAAAACGGTGCTGTTCTGACACCAGCATCAGCGCGCCGGCGATTTTGTCGCGGCCTGTGATGCCGTAACGGTTTTCGAGGTACCAGGCAAGGCCCGCGTCGTCCGTGTCCTGCCACAGCCGGCGGTCGCCGAGCGGATTCCACGGCAGCGCGCCCAGGACGAGGCCGCGCGTCGAGAAATCATCGATGGCGATTTTCATTCTAAGTTCCGGGTCAAAGTTGAGGATCCGGATAATGTTGTCCATCGTCTTTTTCGGGCGGCCCGTGTTCTGGTCGTACTCCAGATGAGCGCCGCGCATCCAGTCGACGCTGTCATTGGTCAGATGGATTTCCGGCGCCGCGTTGCCCGCAGTACTGTCAGGGATCACGGAGAAGACGTCCGACGCATGCTGCTGCGCGGAAGCGTTCAGCTCGGTCATGACGTCGGCATCCTCCATGGCCAGGTGTTTCATAGCCTGATAGCTCAGCAGGCGGTTGACCGGCGTGCCGTCTTTGGCGTTGGCGTCTTCATCGCCGAATAAGTGCAAGCGGACAAGGTCAAAAGCGTTTACAAGCTGCTCGCTGCATGGGTCCGTCGCGTGATGACTGTATAAAAATTTGCCGCCGTCGTAGATGACAGCCCCGGCCATGGTCGAGCCGCCCGTATAGGTCAGGCGGTCGTCCTTGTCCGTCGGTTCATACGCATTCGGGATAAAGTGCTCGATAGCGCCCATGATGTCGTAAGTCCGGCAAAAGGCCCCTACGACGCCGCCCTTTGTCGTCGGGTCCTGTTGTTTGGCCAGGAGCTCTTTCGGCTTGACCTCTTTGCCCGGGACCTGCGGCCATGTGCGGACGTCGCGCCAGTCGCCGTACTGGGCTAGTATCCCGTCGGCGCTGACGAACGGCTTATCGCCGTACTGGAATGCGTAGGGGCTGTCCGAGCTGCACGACGGCCAATACATCAGCCGTGACACGTCGAACGTCGTCGGGTCGCACAGCTCGATACCGATGAGGCTTGCCAGCTTACGGGCTATCGGCTCGTATTCGTCGGCGCTGATAGTCTTATCGAGCGGCATGATGACACGTAAGCGCGGCCGCCATGGCGCATGGGACCGCGTACTGTAGACGGCGTAGGCGATGCCCAGGCTGTCCACGCGCCGGACTGTGTTATCTGTTTCCCCGGCGGCGATGTTGTCGAGGTCCAGTGTGATGAGGTCGCGGCCCGTGATAGCGGACGCTTTGCGCTGGCTGCCATTAATCGTGCCGCCGACAAAGCCGCCGACGTCTTTCAGTTCGCCCTTCTGCCGTTTCGGCAGTTTCATGTAGTTCTCGTACGTTTCCGGCGTCCGCAGTGGGATGCGCAGGCGCTCGATGAGCTTGGACCACATTATCGCCGTTTGTATCCATTCTTTCGAGTAGCGATGGCTGCCGACGCTGATCAGCAGCTTTCTGTCGTTCTGCAAGTTAGCACCTCCTTAGTATTCTCTCGGCATCGAGGCAATCGGCGCCCAGTAAATTATCTGTTCCGTGTCGAGGTATTTACCGTTGACGTCGGCATACCAGCCAAAGCGATCCCCGGTATAAATGCCCGTCGTAATCGTCCGCGGCCGGTCCTTCCGGGGATAGTCGATGGCAAAAAGGATAACTTTGTACCGGGCCGGCATTTCTTCTGTTGGTTTCACCCATTTCATATAGTCTCACCTGCAAATATAAATAACCATCGCGAAAAATGCGATCCAGAAAACAGTAACGTAAAGCAGCAGTAACCGCCAAACAATATACTTGCTCATCGTATCACCTTCTATCCGTAAATCTTTATTTCACCGTGCTCTTTTTCATAGCCCATGAGGGCCTGATACTTCTGCCCGCATTCGCAGGTCAGGCATTTCATGTATTCCAGGACATGGACGACGCCGTCGCGGATATACCATGCATAATCCTTTATCTTTTCCTGTATGCGCCGCAGTCGTACGCGGCCGAGGCCGTACAGGTCATGGACGGCCAGGAGGACCAAGGTATAGGTCACTTCCATGCCCGCTTCCGCGCCGGTCCGCTCTTTCTGGCCGCTGAATTGCAGGCCCTTGATAAGCGTCCGGATGAAATCCATTTTTAGCTGGAAGTCGATTCCGCAGTCATCGAGGCGGTTGCGGTACGCCGTCATCTTTTCGGCGCTGTGGTTGATGTCCTCGCTATAGGCCATTACTTTTTCGGTAATCGCGTCGAGCCGTTTTTTCCCGAATCCCATGCCGTCGTGCAGGGCCATGTAGATGAGTACGGAAGTCGATATCGTGCCGCCGTTAGCGGCAATGCGTGCCCGGTTCATCATGTGGCGTCCCTCCTCTGTGCTTTCAGGGCCATGTACTGGCCGTACGACATGCCCGCGGCTTTTGCGTCGTGCGCGTCCTGGTCGATCTTACAAAGCGGCTTTTTCTTAGGTGTATAGTGCACTTCCGGACTCCCGCCTTTTTTCCGGCGTTCTCTGGCGTATGCAGCCATACACGTCTTCCGGCAGGCCGACAGGATACCGTTGAGCATCCGCGCGTGCGTTTCGCAGCAGGTCAGCATCTTGGTCGAGTGATTCGGCGCCCCGCAGATGAGGCAGTTCGGCAGGCGCTTTAGCTCATGTGCCTTGATGCGGGCTTCGTAGGCGCTGACAATACGATTGCGACAGTCGTCGCAGTACACCGAGCGGCCGTTATGCGCGGGCCTGTCGAATTCCGCGCCGCAGATGATGCATTTCCCCTTAGACATCAACAAACAGCTCCTTATCCTGCATGCATGAGAATAAATAGTCTACATCGTCTTCATCTATATTGACTTTAATTGTCGGCGGAGTGCTACGATGAGGGCCTGTGCCAAAGTAAAAAGCAACATCAACTGAGCCGTCATCGAGCTTAGTAGTTGTAAAGTATGTTACGTGTTCAATATTAATATGTACATTTGTAATAGCGCTATCAACTTCAGGCGTATAAAATTTAGCCATATTGTTCATCCTTTCTAGTCTTTCTTGTAATACGGGCTGATGAAGCCGTCGGCGTTGAGGATCAGCCCCGGCGCCCATGGAATCGGGTCACACATAATCGCATTGATGCGGTCGATTTCATCGTCATGCAATTGGTCCTTAGGGACCTCTAAGACTACCTCGTCATGGATGTGCATGAGCGGCTTGTAGCCGTGCTGTACCAGTCGCTTGAGGGCCAGGGCCAGGCAGTCGCGGGCAATTGCCTGCGTGATGTTTTCGACAAGCTTGCCGCCGTAGGTCGATGCGTATACCCAGTTCGCGCCCATCTGCGTTTTGTAGTGTATCGCAGGCCGTCCGAACTGGTTTTCCCCGACGTACGGCTGCGGATAGAAAAGCCGGCGGCCGCTTGGCATTGTAATCGTCAAGTAGTCATAGCCGTATAGCAGGTTGCATTCCCGGCTAAAGATGATGCCGTGCGGCAGCCCCACAGGCTGCGCGTTTTGCATGACAGACATGGCCACCCCGTCGACGGCGTACCAGAAATCCTGAATCCGTGGATTCGATGCCCGCCAGCGGCGGACGATATCCGGCAGTTCGTCTTCTGTCAGGCCCATTTTGAGTGCGCCCATGGAGATCAGTGCATTCGGGCCGCCCTGATAGCCCAGGGCCAGCTCTGCGACTTTCCCCTTCTGCCGGAGATGGCCATTGACGCCGTGCTTGACGACTGGGACGCCGAACATGGACGACGCCGAGGCGCAGTAAATGTCGCCATTGTTGGCAAAGACGTCCATACGCCACTTTTCACCGGCCAGCCACGACAGCACGCGTGCCTCGATGGCCGAGAAGTCAGAGACACACAGCATCGCATCGTCGGGCGCGATGAACGCCGTGCGGATAAGCTGGGACAGTGTGCTGGCTACATCGCCGTACATCAGCTCCAAGCCGCGGCGGTTTTTCGCCTTGACCAGATGCCGCGCCGTGTCGATGGCCCGCGGGACGTCATGCGGCAAGTTCTGCACCTGGACTAGACGGCCTGCCCATCGGCCCGTACGATTCGCGCCGTAGAATTGCAGGACGCCGCGGATACGTCCGTCTGAGCAGACGGCGCGGTCCATAGCCTGGTATTTCGTGACGCTGGACTTTGACAGATTCTTGCGGATCCGCAGGACTTCTTCCGCATCCCCGCTGGCCACTTGCAGTGATTCTGCGACAGTTTCCTTGGTCAGCTTTTCGAGCTCTAAGTCCGTGTTTTCGTTGAGCCAGGCAAGCAGCTGATTGCGGCTGTTGGGATTCCGCAGGCCGGTAATCCGTATGGCCTTTTCGATGAGCGCGCTGCGGTAGTCCCCGTCGATGGCGATGGCCCCTTTGACAAGGTCCATGTCGAGTTGGATGCCCCGGCGGTTGAGTTCGTAGTCAATTACCCAGTCTTCTTGTACCCAGTCCGGTACAGGATAGGCCATGAGCCGTTGATAGTCGGCCATTTCTGTGACGACGTCCTGAGCATTGTAGGCTTTAAAGGTCTTCCATTTGTCCGGGTCGTGCGCGGGCCGGTTGCGATGCCGCCCGCCGTTTTTCTTTGTCGCTTTGCAGGGTACGCAGAAGTAGCGGATCAGCGCCTTGCCGGCAGCCATTTTGCGCTTATCTTCCGGCAGCCCGAGGGCTTTGCCTAAGTTGGCCAGCCCCGCAGGATAGCCGAGGTACAGGCCATGGAGCATCGTGCACCGCCACTGATCAGGGGGCGTCCGATAGCCGGCACGGTTCAGGCAGGTGATTTCAAAAGCCGCATTATATGCGTGCTTGATGACGCCGGGATCTGCAAGGTCCTGCAAGACGTCCGCAGGGATGATTTCGCCCTTCGTCATGTCGACGACGTGGACCGGGCCAAAGTCATACGAGTACGCAAACAGCAGGATTTCAAAGGCATCTGTATCGACGTATTTAAAAAGCCCGCATTTCCCGATATCGACATCTGAAAATGTTTCGATGTCGATGGATAGATGTTTGTGTTTCATCCGGATTCACTCCTATAGAGAAAAATAGGCGCGCGGAAGTCCACGCGCCTGGGATTGCATTACATCGGCTGTCCGGTCAGAGGATTGATAGCAGGCGCAGACGGTGCCGCTGGTTCCTGAATGACGTGGAATACGGATTTCGCTGTCGGCGCGGACCCGCCGAGGGGTTCACCGTCGCGGACCTTCTGGACCGGGCCGAGGCCGCAGCCGATGCCCTTCTTGCCCTGATAGTTGTAAGCAAAGAAATTAACGCACACATTGGCATAGATGCCGCTGTATACCTGCGTAGCGTCGATGATGCGGTTCATACGGCCGTCTACGACGTCGACAGGCTTATCCGCCGGCGTCGATGCGGCGAATACCCAATGGCCAGCACATTCCGGGCCAAATTTGTTCCCGTTCTGGGTCAGGCCATCGCCGTCCCATACCGGTGTCGGTACTTTGGCCGGGTCTGCGCCGTTCCATTTGTTGGCGATGCCGTTGCGCGTGGCAGCCGCGATAGCAGCGTCGACTTTCTGCTTGCCTTCCACGTCCGACTTAGGCAGCAGGATTGTGACAGAGTACTTCTGTTTCGCCTGGGGGTCGCGGCCGTAGGGCTTCAAAAGGTGTACATAGCTGAGACGTACGTTTTCTACTACAATGCTGGTGTTTTCCATTTTCATTCCTCCAATTATTCATCAATCTTTTTGAACACGTCTGCGGCTTTTGGTGTCAGGTCCATCGGCGGCCGCTTATCCGAGGTCGGGGCTAATGTCGGCTTGCCGGGCTTCTTTTCGACGTAGTCGCCGACGAGCTCTGTGAACAGTTTCTTGCCGATGGCCTTTTCCGTTTTAGCCAGGGTCAGCGGCACGCGTTCATACAGGACGGATTCATCGATACCATTATCGATGAGCGTCTTGAATGCTGCATCCGTGTCGGTAAAGGCCCGGCTGCCGCGGCCTTCTACGCATTTCCAGCCGGGGACGTTGAGGCCTTTCAGCGCGCAGGAAAGGCCGTATTCCTGCAAGTCGTCTGCCCAGGCCTTGAGCTGTTTGGCGATGGTCAGGTATTGGCCGAGCTCGGTCATGTTGATCATCGTCATATCGCGCTTTTCGTGCGCCGTGTCAGCCATAGCTGCGTAGTATTCGGCACGGGCTTTGCATTGGGCCTTTGCCCGGCAGAATCGGCAGCATTCACCGGGATGGAATTTCCCGCCGTCCGCGCTCAGGGCCTCCTGGGCTTTCGGCTTGACGACGTCTTCTGCCCATTGCCGCAGGATATCGACGCCGAGCGTTTCCTGACTAAAGTTCTGGATCCGCGGCTGTACGATGTGCATGTGTACCGTCTTGAATTGGTACAGTAGCTGGTACGCGTTCAGCGCGCCCAGCGCGTACAGGCGCATCTGTGAGTTGTTGTTGGCGTCGACGGGTACGCCTTTCCCGTATTTGAAATCCACGATGTGGAGTTCATTCGGCGCCATGATCAGGCAGTCGGCTGTACCGAATCCCCGCGGCACGTATTGGCTAAAGTCGACGCGCTTTTCCACAACTGTATACGGCTTAGTTTTATACGACAGCAGGATGCCCTTGATATAGTCCAGATAGGTTTCTGTGTGGGTATCCATTTCCGGCTGATACAGCTCATCTTTCTTGAGCTGGTTCATATGCCGCGTAAATGTCGACTTGGCCATCGGCTCGACGGCATAGGCCCGCAGTTTGAGTTCTGCGATGCTGTGTGCCAGTGTGCCTTCCCGGGCAAATTCTGACGTCGTATCCGGGAATTTCGCTTCCATCTGCGGTGCCGCCGTGCATTGCAGCCAGCGCGCGGACGCCGAGGCGCTTAAGAGTGCATGTTGTCGGCTCATAATTCCGCCCCCAATTCACGCAGGGCAGTTGCGAGCTCCCCGTATTTTTCTTCCGGGATATCCATCATCGACGGTACGCCGAATTTCTGCATCAGTGCCTGGAGCTCAGCGATCTTACCTGCATCCATCAGCGGCGCTGTCGCGGCCAGCAGTTCGTCCAGCGTGTACTTCTTAGCCGGTGCCGTCGGCACGACAGGAGCCGCAGGCGGTTCAGGCGCGGCAGGCTTTACAGGTTCCGGATCAGCGGATTTCACCGGTTCCGGATCAGCGGCTTTCACCGGTTCCGGTGTCGGCGCGATAGTTGCGTTTTTCGGTGCAGAAGGCGCAACTTCTGGAGCGGAAGTGGCCTTTTTCGGTGCCTTAGTTGCCTTTTTCGGCGCGGAAGTTGCGTTTTCTGCTGCATCCACTTTTGGATGCTGTTCCACTGCGCCCAAATCTGGGCTCAGTGCTTCCGGCTTCATTGACTTCACATTTGAGGGCAATGCTGCTGAGCTCAAGATTGAGCCGAGTGCCTGGAATTCTTTCATGATTTCATCAGCGGTTCCGTTAAATTCAAGATTAATTTTCATCATGGTTTTCCTCCTTTTTGACGTTCAGTACCATTTGTTTGTAGTACGATTCTTTTAATTCAAAGCCCAGGGCCCGGCGCCCCATTTGCAGGGCGACGACAGGGACGCTGCCGACGCCGGCGAACGGGTCCAGGACAATGTCATCGGGATTCGTCCAGAGCTCCAGGCAGCGGGCGATGAGGTCGAGCTGGAGCGGGCAGATATGCCGTTCGTCCTTTTCATCCCTCGCTGCGGCCTTGTTGAGCGTGTTGCTTTGCCGGATGTCCATCCACACGGGCGATGCGTAGCGTCGCCATACCTGATGGCTGTAAATCGGTTTTGGCTCTGGCTGCGGGGCTAATGTCTTCACGCCTTCCGGCTCATCGTCGCCATAAAAGCGCTTGAGGCCGTCATCATGCGGGATGGGCTCCGGATTGTCGCCGGGCTTGCGGAATGTTACGACATAATCCGGAAGGCCATTGCGGCACATGCTGGAGTCTTTGCAGAGCTGCTTGTGCATCAGCCCTAAGGCCTTTGTCCGTGTCGCTTCTACGAGCGGATCTTTCCAGACAACGACGCGGCTATGGTAAATAAAGCCCGCCGCTTCAAAGTCGCGGATGATTTCGCCGGGAAAGTCCTTGAGGCCAATGACGCCGTCGCGGCTTTTCATCTTCGGGATGTCCATGCAGTGGACCGACACCAGCCGGCCGGGCATAATGACACGGGCCAATTCGCGGATCAGGAACTTGAAATGCGTGTTAAACTGCGCATCGCTCGCGCTGTTGCCCATGTCGCGGTCGCTGTTGGAGTACGTGTACAGCGACGAGAACGGCGGCGAAAAGATGCTGTAATGGATACAGTTGTCCGGCAGCCCCTTGAGGACTTCGACGCTGTCGCCGTTGTAAAGGGATACCCGGTCCGATACGTACTGATCTAAGACGTTCACCATGGTTAAGCCTCCCTCGGGAAAAAGAATACAGGGATGCCGCTGGCCTTTGCGTAGCCGTATTCGGCCATACAGCCTCTTGAATGCTGCCAATCACCGCACATGATGATACCGTCGCATCGTCTCAGCAGGCTAAGGCATAAGTCCAGGCCGTCGATGTAGGGGATTGCATCATAGAGTGGCCCTAAAATGTGAATCGGTGATACGAATTTAGAGTCAGCCCCAAAGGGTACAAAAAAGATGAGGCTGTTAGGCCGGAGCTTGCGCCCTGATATTTCATCAATGATATCCTGTACGGCCTTTTCATTTTCAGGATTGCCGCCGTACGGGTGCGATACGTAAAACAATCTTTTCTTTCTCATACTGCCTCCATTTCCGCCCAGGCAGGTAATCGCATGGGCATTGTCGGTTTGTAGACGCTCATGATGCGCGTCGTCCGGGATAAATTTTCTTTGACCGATTCCCGGGTCAATTCGGCCATTTTCTTTCTCATGTTGATGGCGTCCGCTTCCTTGCGCTCGATGTTTTCTTTGACCGTGCCTTCTTTGGCGCTGATGATGATGTAGACGTCAACGGGCTGAGTCTGCCCGAATCGCCAGCACCTGCGAACGGCCTGATAGTACTGCTCGTAGCTATCAGACAGCCCGACAAAGATCATGTTGTGGCAATTCTGCCAGTTCATGCCAAAGCCGGCGATTTTTGGCTTCGTAATCAGGCACTTGAGGACGCCGACGGAAAAGCCCAGCATCGTACTCGACTTATATGCGGCCTTGTCGGATCCGAGGACCTGCCGCGACATCCTGCACAGCTCATGGAGCTTTTCGGATTCTGCGTTGAGGTCACACCATACCAGCCATTGTTCATGGCTGTTGTTGACGAGGTCCGCCGCGGCCCGGCAGCGTGCATCCAGTGACTCTTTCCGCGCGTTGCGCCGTTGTGTCAGCGTCAGCTTTTCCGTCGTTGGCGTATCGCCGTCTACAATGATTTCGTGCATTCGGAGCGGCGGCAGCGTGTATCCCTCGTCCTTGTAGCCAAGACTGACCGGGTTATCGAGGACGACAGCCCAGCCGGCCATCCAGTGCCAAAAGGCGCTTTCTGCGTGGCCCTTGAGCCGCCATTTCGACGTTTCCCCGCCATCGTGGACAAAGAACATACTGAGCATTTCCGTCCTTGTCATGACGCCCAGGAATTCGCTGTGGTTGCCGAGTTCCATGTAGTCGTTCGGGGCCGGTGTCGCCGTGCAGGCCAAGCGGTAAGGCGTCCGCGAAAAGGCCTTGATGAGCATCGTCCTGACCTTGCCCGTAAAGCTCTTGAGGATAGAAGATTCGTCCAGGACGACGCCGGCAAAGGCGCTGGTGTCGAATCGGTCCAGTTTGTCGTAGTTCGTGATGTTGATCCCCCCTGCGACGTCTTCCGGATGTTCGACGACGACAGCCTCGATGCCGAATCGCTTACCCTCTGCCGCCGTCTGAGCCGCGACGGCCAGCGGCGCGAGGATCAGGACCGGCTTATCCGTATGCCGGTGCACCTGGTCCGCCCAAGCCAGCTGCATGAGCGTTTTGCCGAGGCCGCAGTCAGCAAAGATAGCCGCGCGCCCCTTAGCTAAGGCCCAATGGACGATATCGCGCTGGAAATCGAAAAGCGCTGCCGGCAGGGCTGTCGGGTCCACTTCAAAGCCGTAATCCTCGGAGACTTGTTCCTTTTCCCGGATGAATTGTTCATATGCTTCCAATTGTGTTTTCTCCGTTCGTGTGATATGATTGATTTTAGATGTTTGTGTTGGAGCCGTTCCCTGTTGGCGCAGGGGCGGTTCCTTTTTTTTACGGATATCCGCGCAATCATCGGGGATGCAATAGCCGTCATGCGGGCAGGTCTTGCAGTGCATCATCGTTACCCATGTTTCCGGTTCCATCATCGATATCACCTCCTTTCTCGGCGCTTTCGCGGGCTTTACGGTATTCTTCTAGGGCCTTGACATTTTCCGGCTTGCTGTAAAATTCCACGATGTCCGCGCAAAATAAATCGAGCATTGTCCTCACCTCCCTAGAATCGCAGGACGATTTTCTGCCCTGGTTTCAGGCTGGCGTTCTGATCAAGGCCGTTGTTGACACTGACCAGATACATCACTTCCCGGATGTCCATGCCGCGCACATCGGCCAGCGGGCGGCAGATGTCCCAGAGGTTTTCCCCCGATTCGACAACATGCACATCCGCTGGGTCCGCTTTGATTTCTGCGGCGCTGACATCGGCGGGGCGGTCAATGAACCAGCCCAGGCTGAGGGCAATCGCGACGGCTGCAATGGCCGCGCCGGGGATTCCCCGTTTCTTACCTTTTCTCATCAGTACCCGCCCCCTGTCTGTAAGAATAACGCTTCCATGGCGTCGTTCGCCGAGGATTCCAAGGCTTCCAGCGACAGGATAAGGTCTTCATCGTCGATGCCGTAATCAAGCAGGACGTCTTCATAGGACCGTGATTCATTGCGGACAATCTTATAGGATTCCACGCCGTCGCAGTCTTGGATCAGGCGCGTATGCCATGTGTAGAGTTTCTGGCCGGCGTCGTCCAGCAGCGAGATGCTGTAGCGCGTCGGTTCGATATTTGCTACTGCTTTCATGTTGTTCTCTCCTTTACATAATCCATGCCCCGGCTTGCTTTAAGATGTCATAGAGCATCGCCGGGATGTTGTCACAGGCCACATTTACAAGCCGCGAATTGCCGCTTTCGATGTCTGTGACGTGTATAGTTTCATCGTCGATCAGTTGGAAGAAAAAATGTTTCTCATCCAATGCCAGCGCCCGTTCGAGGTAAATCAGGGCTTTCAACTTGTTGCGTCGTTCTTTATCGGTCATTCGGTTTCACCTCCTTCTGCTGTTCAGATCGAATTCCACTTCATCCATCCAATTCCGCGTCAGCGCGATGAAATACGTCAGCGCTACTTTCGATGCCTGGACTTGGATGGCCTTTGCCGTGCCCGGGTCCGATTCTTCGACGGATTCGGCCCAGAGGGCTTTAAAGTTCTTTTCAGCGGCGGCGATGAAGCCCGCTGTCGTGTATTCCCGCCGGTTGCAGATAGTGTTGAGCAAGCGGGCTGATTCTTCATCGGGTGTTATCATCATTTGCTCTTACCCCTCTTATAGTCATCCGTGGCTTCCTTGCCCCACATGGCAACCATCTTCTGGGCTTCGTCTTCGTCGACGCTCATCATCAGGACCGTAACGGCCGCATCACCATAGCCAAAAACAATATTTCTATGAGCGATTACCGCGTATTCCAGTTCTTTGTCGCCGGGATTCTTCTTGGCAGCATCTTCCGCTTTCAGCATGTGTTCTACATGCATTTTGTAGTTTGCTTCGAGATGCGCTTTTTCGTTCTTTGTCATTTACAGTCACCTCTTCTAAACCATCCGGATAACTTGGTCTATTAAATCAAAGATGTCATAGACATCTACGCGGCTGATTTTATCGAACTGTTCGCCACCGTTGCAGTTCAGAATGACGGCATAGATCCCGCCGCCGTTCATGTTGACGAACGTATTGGCAATTTCATTTAGGCTCAATTCGCCGCCTTTAGGGCTAGATATTGTCCAGAATGTTTTTCCGGTGCTATCGTAGCCTAATTCCATAACCAGTTTTGGTTTTCTCATTCCAGGACTGCTCCTTCTTTTTCTTCAACTTCATCGGCCCATGCGCGGACGATGCTGTCGGCATTCGATACGCCTTTAGTGACTTGCAGGATATCTGCGATAGCGTACATGTAGCCCAGTGCAACGCTTGCCGCTTCTTCAGCGATTTCTTTTCTTTCCGGTTTTTCTTTGGCGAGCTGTTGCTGATAGATTGCTTGACTCCAGCGGCTTTTAAGATTAATTTCAGCCCGGATAAGTTCTCTCTTCGTCATAGTGTTCTCCTTTTGTTTCTTTTAGGAAACTTTTTGATTAAAAAAAACATCCATTACTTCCCCATCGTCCATGGTAAGTACGTGGATGATGGAGCACATTTCTGCGCGAGTGAATTCAGATAAGCCCCGGATTTTCTTGGACCATGTAGACGGCGGCATCTGAATCGCCATTAAAAAGTCCGACATGGAAAAGCCTCTGAGCTTGATAAGCGCTAATAATTTATTCGGGTTCATATTTTCACCTCCCTCGGTGTCGTTTCCTTTAGGATACTTACAGTATAATGCAATTTCCGATATATGTCAACACTTTAGGAAACTTTTCTTTCTTTTTCGGAAAAAATATTGCTTTTTGGAAACGAAAATAGTATTATATATGTAGGATAAAAAGGAGAGATCGCGATATGAAAGTTAATGAATTAATAGCTAACAGGCGAAAAGAACTAGGTTTGACCTTGGAAGAAGTAGCCGATAAAGTCGGCGTTAGCAAGAGTACCGTTAAGAAATGGGAATCCGGATACATAAAGAACATGCGCCGAGATAACATGGCGCTGCTTGCAGATGCCCTCCACATATCGCCCCTAGATTTGCTAGGCCCTGATGAGGACCCAAAAACAGCTGATGACAGCCGCGGCTATTACGTGGATCCGGAAGTCGCGGCCCTCGCGGAAGAGCTGCGAACGGACCCTAATCGCCGCATCCTTTTCGACGCGACAAAGGACCTGAGTAAAGCCGACATCGATATCGTACTGAATCTGATTAATGGATTGAAAGCGAAAGAAGGTAAAAAGTGAATATTGTACTGACCTATCAGGACCTGCCCGGGCGAATCCGGGCATTGGTCCACATGAATGACGACGGCAGCTATACAATTATCATCAATGCCCGTTGTAATTGGGAAACACAAAAAGCCGCTGTCCTTCATGAGCTGATGCACATTAAAGGCAACGACTTTAGCGCAGACGTCCAGGCGGACATGCTGGAAAAGCTCCTGCATGGCCAGGCCTGCGCGGATGCTGATCTAGATGACTTCCGGTTTTTCATTGCCGGATGAGTATATACAAAAAGAGGAGATGACGTAATGAAAAAATCAATTCTAGCCGCTTTAGCTTTGTCGGCCCTGCTGGTGTCGGGCTGCGGCAGTGATCCCACGAGTGATATTGCCGACGCTACGGGATTAACCAAGGACCAGGCAGGCGCCGTACTCACACAGCTGAAAGGTGTCGGCGTGACAAAGTTCGACGGTGTATCTACACTGGACAAGGGCAAAGGTTATTACTATGTCCAGGATGAAAAGTATGGCCGTGTCTTTTTCGGTGTCAAAGACGGCAAACTGGTTTCTATTGAAAATCAGCAAGGCGTCAAAGTGTACGCGTCGGATCAGAAAATCAGTGATCTTGCCGACGTCACGCTGACGGATGCACAGGTAGCAGAATATCAGGTTATCGCCCAGGACGCTGTCAAAAACAAATTGAAAGCCCCATCGACGGCAGACTTTGACAATCTGAAAGTCGTAAAGAGCAAAGACGGCTCTGTCCTGATTTCCGGCACGGTCGACGCGCAGAACAGCTTCGGCGCAAAACTCCGGCGGGGCTTCATGGTAACTGTTGACGCCAATAAACAGGTATCCAGCGTGAATTTCTTATAAGTATCGTCTGATTTAAAGTAAAAAATTCCCCGGCCATCGTCGCGACACGATGCCGGGGATACGCAGGATGTCACATCCTGCGCGATTGTAAAACACTCTTGAAAGGGTTGTGCTTACTGTGTATCATTATAGCATACACAGCCCATTCGTAGCCATACGAAAGGACTGATTTTTTATATGGAAGAAAGAGCAAAAGCCGTCATCTATGCCCGTTTTTCCTCGGACAAACAACGGGAAGAGTCCATCGACGGCCAGATTCGCGAGTGCACGGCCTACGCGGAAAGTCAGAATCTGGAAGTCATCGGCGCCTACATCGACAGGGCCCTGTCGGCCCGGTCCGATAACCGGCCTGATTTCCTGCGCATGATCGCCGACAGCGCCCGGAAAACGTTCCAGTATGTCATCGTCTACCAGCTGGACCGATTCAGCCGCAGCCGCTATGACAGCGCTATCTACAAAAATAAGCTCAAGAAAAATGGAGTCCGGGTCCTGTCGGCAAAAGAGCACATCGGCGACGATCCCAGCTCTATTATCCTCGAATCGATGCTGGAAGGCTATGCGGAATACTACTCCGCCGAACTGTCGCAGAAGGTCAAGCGCGGCATGACGGAAAACATCTTAGAAGGTAAATGGGTAGGCTGCCGTGTCCCGCTGGGCTATAAGCTGACTGCCGACAAAAAGCTGCAAATCGTCCCCAGGGATGCCGACGCCGTCCGTCTGATCTACAAAATGTACAACTCCAACGAACGGATTATTGACATTGTCCGTTATCTCAACGCGCATCGGTACAAGACAGCCGCAGGCCGTACATTCAACCGCAGCAGCCTTACGAAAATCCTGGGCAATAAAATCTACATCGGTACATACACATGGGATGGCCACGTCATCGAGCATTTCGCCCCGCCAATCCTTGCTGATGGCGTTTGGGAAGCGGCGCAAAAGCGGACTAAGCAGCACAAGCAGCATCCGCGCCCCAAGCGCCGCAGCGCCGACTATGCCTTGACGGGCCTCATCTATTGCGGCGAATGCGGCAACCCGATGACAGGCCAAAGCGGCCACTCCAAAAACGGCAGCGCATACCATTACTACCGATGCAGCACAAAGAACAACTACCATTCGCGCGGCAAAAAACAACACATCAACTGCAAATCCCGGAACATCAGCCGTGAGAAGGTAGAAGATTTGGTCCTCGATGCCACGGTCCGCATCCTGAGCAATCCTAAATCCATCAAACTCATTGCCAAACAGGCCGCAGATGTGCAAAGAATTGATCCCACGGCCCAGGAGCAGGTCCGAATCGCGCAGGAGCGTAAAACTATCCAAGCCAAGCTCGAAAACTCTATAGCGGCCGTCGAGAAAGGATTATGCTCAAAGACAATCGCCGAGAACATCGAGCGGTACGAATCGCAGATCAGCGAATTGGACCAGAAAATCGATGAACTCAAATTCGCCTACGCGCCCATCCGCATCGACGCCATCGCCGTCGAATTCTTCCTGAAAAGCCTCTTGGACAAAAAGAAGGACCACGACAAATACCGCCTGGACATGTTCCGGACCTTTATCCGCCAGGTCATCATATACAGCGACAAAGTCGAAATACGGTACAACTACACCAATTGCCCGCCGATACTGAAAAACCCCGTCAGCATAGCGCTGACGGGGTCCCCCGAGTGTTCGGATAAAGCTTTTATGGTGCGCCTAGAAGGATTCGAACCTTCGCACCCGGTTCCGGAGACCGGTGCTCTATCCCCTGAGCTATAGGCGCAAGTAAGTGGTGACCCAGTAGGGATTCGAACCCTAGACCCACAGCTTAGAAGGCTGTTGCTCTATCCAGCTGAGCTACTGAGTCTCAAAAAATGGAGCGGGTGATGGGAATCGAACCCACATAACCAGCTTGGAAGGCTGGCGCTCTACCACTGAGCTACACCCGCATCGGTCGGTAATGGTCGGAGCAGCAGGATTTGAACCTGCGACCCCCTGGTCCCAAGCCAGGTGCGCTACCAAACTGCGCTATGCCCCGCCAACAAAAAACATTATACAAGAAACGAGATGATTTGTCAACGTTTTTTTATAGCCATTGCCAACAAGTCATATTCCGAGTACAATAAAGATAATACGACTTAGGAGGTAATAATATATGCCTAGTGCAATGAGTATTCATTTTGAATCGGACCATCCCTTCATCGCCGTTCCCTTGGAATGTGAAACTATCGAAGATTTGCAGGACCGAATCGACGAAATCTTAAAGAAACCTTACGATATGATTGCCTTTGATGCCGGCTGTTTCAACGGGACCATCAATTTGTCCCAGCTCTGGAACGCCCTGCTGTTCATTGCCCGTGATGCTGAACAGCCGTCGGTCCTCTTCTCGTGCGATAAGAGCAAGCTGCCGGAAATGTACCAGACCGACAACGACTACGCGACGATCCTACGCTTTGCCATCCGTTCGGCCCTCATCGACGCCGTCAAAATCGAAGGCAGCCTCGACGAAGATGACATCGACGACATCGCCGGTCAGGCCGTCGACCTGGGCAGTGTCCCCATCATCGTCATCCGCGCCGACCAGGGCGCCAAAGCCGACGAACTCGTCCAGAAGATGGAAAGCCGCTGGGACCTGGAAGCCAAGACCTTTGAACTGGCTGTCCCCGTCCAGACGAAAGAAGATATCCAGGCCCTGGAAGATGCAGCTAAAGCCTTCCACGAAGCCCATCACGACGCAACGGTCATCCCACATCCTATCGGCAAAATCGCCAAAGAAGCCATGCTCCAGGGCCAGACCTTCGGCGCGCCCCTGCTCTATACGACAGACGGTGAAGAAACGGAAACCCTGCCGACCAGCACGGCCATCCATAAACTGCTCCATCCGGAAGAATAATATAAAAAAGAGCTTGTCGCACGACGACAAGCTCTTTTAAGTTGTTAGTGGCTAGCAGTTAGTTGTTAGTGGATGGCTTTAAATTTAAAGTTTTTCTCTGAAAACTACAAAATCTGTACTACAAACTATAAAGAGAAAGGGACATCGCATGATGGCATAGGCCTTCATGCGATGTCCCTTTTTAGCTGCAAACTATCTTTTACTGTAAATTCTTGGTCAACAGCTGGTTGACGACGCCGGGGTTGGCCCGGCCTTTTGTTTCTTTCATGATCTGGCCGACGAGGAAGCCGATGGCTTTCTTCTTGCCGGCTTTATAGTCGGCGACGGACTGCGGGTTGGCAGCGATGACTTTTTTGACCATGTCTTCCAGGGCACCTGTATCGGTGATCTGGACCAGACCCTGTTCTTTGACGACGACGTCGGCTGCTTTGCCGGACTTCCACATTTCCGGCAGGACTTTCTTGGCGATCTTGCCGGAGATGGTCCCTTTAGCGATGAGTTTCAAGAGGCCAGCCAGGTCAGCCGGTTTGACTGGCGAAGCGGAAATGTCGATGTTTTCTTCGTTCAGTTTCTTGGCGAATTCGCCGAGCATCCAGTTGGCTGCTTCTTTGGCATCGACGCCTTCTTTGACGACGGCTTCAAAGTAATCGGCTGTCTGTTTTTCCAGGGTCAGCAAGTTGGCGTCGTATTCGGACAAGCCCAATTCATCCTGGAAGCGCTGGCAGCGGGCATCGGGCATTTCCGGCAGTTCCTGGCGGACCTGTTCGATGTATTCCGGCGACACTTCGATAGGAATGAGGTCCGGTTCCGGGAAGTAACGGTAATCGCTGTCCCCTTCTTTGACGCGCTGGAGGATGGTAATGCCCTTGGCTTCATCCCAGCCGCGCGTAGCCTGCTGGATCGTACCGCCTTCGTCGAGGATCTGAGCCTGGCGGACGGCTTCGTATTCAATCCCCTTCTGGACGGCGCTGAAGGAGTTGATGTTCTTGATTTCCGTCTTGGTCCCCAATTTATCCGAACCGACGGGACGGACGGAGATATTGGCGTCACAGCGCATACTGCCTTCTTCGAGGCGGCAGTCGGAAACGCCGAGGTACTGCATGATGGAGCGCAGTTTTTCCAGATACGCTCTGGCTTCGGCACCGCTGCGCAGTTCCGGTTCGCCGACGATTTCCAGGAGCGGTACGCCCGTACGGTTATAGTCGACGCTGGTCGAATCAGAGTTGGCAATGCTGCCGCCGCTGTGGACGAGCTTGCCTGCGTCTTCTTCCATATGGATACGGGTCAAATGGATGCGGCGCTGTTTGCCGTCGACGTCGATATCGATGTAGCCACCTTTGCAAATCGGCAGGTCGAACTGGGACGTCTGGAAGTTCTTCGGCAAATCGGGATAGTAGTAGTTCTTGCGGTCGAATTTGCTGAACGGCAGGATGTCGCAATGCAGGGCCAGGCCGGCTTTGACGGCATAATGCAATACTTCTTTATTGAGTACGGGCAGGACGCCGGGCAGGCCTAAGCAGACCGGGCAGACGTGGGTATTCGGTTCGGCGCCGAATTCCGTGCTGCAGCCGCAGAAAATCTTGGTTTTCGTTTTTAATTCGACATGGACTTCCAAGCCGATAACGGATTCGTATTTCATTAAAGTTCAACCTCCCCCATGGGCGACGGCTTGCGAAGGTCCGTCCGATTCTGTTCAAACGTATAGGCCACGCGAAGCAGCGTTGCTTCGTCCAGGGCCTTGCCGATGAGCTGCATGCCGATGGGCAGGCCGTTCTTATAGCCGCAGGGAATGCTGAGGCCCGGCAGGCCGGCCAGGTTCAACGTGACCGTGCAGACGTCGCCGAGGTACATAGCCAGCGGATTGTCGCTGTTCTGGCCGATTTTGAAGGCCGTATCCGGTGCCGTCGGCGTGAGCAGGACGTCGCATTTCTTCAGGGCTTCGTCGTAGTCCTGTTTGATCAGAGTACGGACTTTCATGGCCCGCAGATAATAAGCGTCGTAATAGCCCGAGCTGAGGACGTAGGTCCCGAGGAGGATACGGCGTTTGACTTCGTCGCCAAAGCCTTTCGTACGGGTCTTGATGTACATGTCGACGATATCCTTGCCGTCGACGCGCATGCCAAAGCCGACGCCGTCATAACGGGCCAGGTTGGAGCTGGCTTCGGCCGGCGCGATGATATAGTAAGCAGCGATGCCGTATTTCATGTGGGGCATGCTGACCGGTACGATTTCAGCACCGAGTTTCTTATACGTTTCGATAGCGTCTTCCAGGGCCTTGCGGCAGTCAGCATCGAGGCCTTCACCGAAGAATTCTTCCGGGACGCCGATTTTCATACCCTTGACGTCATTGACCAGGGCCTGTTTGTAATCTTTTTCAGCCTGGGGAATGGACGTCGAGTCCTTGGCATCGTGACCGGCGATGGCATTGAGGACGATGGCGCAGTCAGCTACGTCGTTGGTGAAAGTACCGATTTGGTCCAGAGACGACGCAAAGGCGATGAGGCCATAACGGGAAATGAGGCCGTATGTCGGTTTGAGGCCGACGACACCGCAGTACGAAGCCGGCTGACGGACGGATCCGCCTGTATCCGAACCGAGGGCCCAGACCGTTTCGCCCGAAGCGACAGCGGCAGCCGAACCGCCGGACGAACCACCGGGGACGCAATCGAGGTTCCACGGGTTATGAGTCAGCTGGAAAGCCGAGTTTTCTGTCGAACTGCCCATAGCGAATTCGTCCATATTGGTCTTGCCCAGGCTGACATAATCAGCAGCCATCAATTTTTCGATGACCGTCGCATTGTACGGCGATTTGAAATTTTCCAGCATCTTCGATGCACACGTAGCCTTCTGACCTTTGATGCAGATGTTGTCCTTGATGGCACCGGGAATCCCGGCGAGGTCACTGATGGCTTCACCGGCTGCGATTTTGGCATCGACAGCGGCAGCCGCTTCCAGGGCATAGTCGCGGTTATCCGATAAAAACGCCTGTACTTTCGGTTCTACTGTATCTTTATGTGCAAGAAAAGCCTTGGTCAATTCGACAGCCGATACGTCGCCGTTGACCAGTTTTTCATGCAGTTCATGGATGGTTAACATACATACGCCTCCCTGTTAATCCTGGATGACTTTCGGAACTTTGAAATAGCCATCAGCCTGTTCCGGCGCATTCTGAAGCGCTTTTTCATTGGCCAGCGACGGCTGGGGAACGTCGTCGCGCATGACGTTGGACATGGATACGGCATGGGCCGTCGGCTTGACATCGGTCACATCGACTTGGCTCAAGAGATCCATGTACGATAAAATGTCGTTCAGCTGTTTCCCGACCGTTTCCATCTGGTCTTCCTTGACTTCCAGGCGGGACAACAGTGCGATCTTCTTTATTTCTTCGGCACTGATTTTCATACTGACACTCCTTGCAGATATTTTTAGCGTGACAAATCGGAATCATTTGTCAAAATTCAACACATATATAATTTAATCACCTTTTGCCATATTTTGCAAGCCTCATCGCCTGTATGCGATACCGCAGGGGCCGTCCCAGAGCCTTTCTGCCCCATCCGATGCAGGACGATTGCCCGAACGGATAGCAGCGGCGGGCGGCCCGCTACGTGCTGAGGGTTTCCCCAAGCATCGTTGTTACTTTGAGTTTGTCGCGGCGGAATGCCGCATCTGAGTCCGAGGAAAAAGCCGTGGCTCGTGGTTCGTGGCTCGTGGTTCGTGGCTCGTAAAAATCCACCATTATACCAGAATGGGCTATGATGGAATCTCACAGCGGGCTGCCCTGTGGGACGCCCAGAGGGCGTCCCACCTATTCTCTCGTCAGGCGGTAGATGAGGGCATTGCAGATGGCGGCGGCGATGGTGCTGCCCCCTTTTCGGCCTTTGGCGACGATGTAGGGAATGCCGGCTTCCATGATGACTTCTTTGGCATAGACGACGTTGACGAAACCGACAGGGACGCCGATGATCAGGGCCGGCCGCATCTTCCCGGCATCGATGAGTTCCCGCAGGCGCAGGAGGGCTGTCGGGGCATTGCCGACGGCGACGATGACCGGCCCTTCGAGGGCTGCGGCTTTATCCATGGAAGCCTGGGCCCGCGTCGTCCCCTGCGCTTTAGCAGCGGCAGCTACGTCTTCATCGGCCATGAAGCAGACTTTGCGGCAGCCCAGTTTTTTTAGACCCGGCTGGCTGATACCCATGCAGGCCATGTTGGTATCGGTCACGATGGTGCAGCCGCCTTTCAGGGCCGTCAAGGCCTGATCGACGGCGCCAGGGCTGAAACGCAGGTTGCGGACATAGTCAAAGTCGGCACTGGTGTGGACGACGCGCTTGATGATATCCTTTTCGTCTGGCGGCAGGATGATGTCGCCTAATTCGTCTTCAATGATTTCCATGCTGCGCCGTTCGATATCGGCTGGTAAAATGTGTTCAATTTTCATGAGTTCCTTCCTTTCGATGGATGCAGGCTGCGACGAAGCGGGCGGCCCAGTCCCTTTTCCCCAGGAAATGGATGTGGGGATAGCCGCCGATGAAGTGGTCGTTCGCCATGATGCAGGGCCAATGGCGCTGGCTCCCGGCCTTATAAGCCGTAAAATCATGGCCGTTGTCCGTGCTGTCTGAATAGTGGAATTCGTGGGCCGTCACGGTGTCGCCAGCGCAGCAGAGCAGATTGTCTTTTTCAGCCTTCAGGGTGACGTAACCGAAACGCTTCAGGGACGAGGTCATGAAGGTTTCGCCAGGTACGGCGCCGACCCAGGGCCACAGGCGGTCCTGGCTGTCGCGAAAGGCCTGATGGAGATACATGAATCCCCCACATTCGGCGATGCACGGCAGCCGGGCGTCCAAGGCACGGCGAAGGGATGCACGCATCGACGCGTTCTGGCTCAAGGCCTGGGCATACAGTTCGGGATAGCCGCCGCCGAGATAGAGACCGTCACAAGGCGGCAGTTCCCCGTCGTGGAGGGGACTGAAAAAGACCAGGTCCGCGCCGGCCTGCTGCAGGACCTGGAGGCTGTCTTCATAATAGAAACAGAAGGCTTCGTCCCGGGCGATGGCCAGGACGGCCCGGCCAGGATCGGGATGAAAGGCCGGACTGCCAGACCCGGTCAAAGGCGCTGCCTGGCGGGCACAAGCCAGGAGTTCATCAATGGCGATAGTCTTTTCGGCCTGGGCGGCCAAAGCGGCCATTTTCCCTTGGAGGTCAGTAATTTCATCGGCTGTGACCAGTCCCAGATGGCGGCTGGAAAAAGTGCAGTCCGGCATATCCGGGAAGCAGCCCAGGGCTTTCAGGCCCGATGCCTTTTCCCAGGCCCCTTTGAAATGCTCATAGACCATGGGCTTGATGCGGTTGACGATGAAGCCGACGACGTGGCTGTCAGCCCGGAAAGCAGCCATTCCCTGCAAGACGGCTGCCAGCGACAGGCCGGCACCGCGGCCGTCGACGACGAGGACGACCGGCGTATCTGTCGCTGCGGCCAATTCATAGGCGCTGGCCTCCGAACCCGTGCCGACGCCGTCGTAGTAGCCCATGGCCCCTTCCAAAATGGCTACATCAGCCGCAGCACCATGGCACAGCAGCGTCTCCCGGGCAGCTGCGGCGCCCGGCTCGTGGCGGCCGAGGAGAAAGAGGTCCAGATTATACGACGGCGTATCCAGGACCCGGCGGTGGAACATGGGGTCGATATAATCAGGACCACTCTTGAAAGCAGCCGGCGACAGGCCGCGGTCCTTGAGGGCCTGTAACAAAGCGCAGACCACCGTCGTCTTGCCGCTGCCGCTGCTGGGAGCTGCCAAAAGCAGCCGTGGAACCGGCGTTCCTTGTATAGATGAGGGCATGAGGATCTCCTTTCGTGAATGTAAAGTCGTTCATCGTAGGTCGTTCATCGTTCATCGAAAAAGCAAAGACCCCGGCAGGCCGCAGGTCACTTTGTAGGGGCCGTCCTAAGCCTTTTTGGCCCGTCAGGTGCCGACCAGCGAGAGGCGCAAGACGGTTGCCAAAACGGACAGCTGTGGCTAGGCGGCCCGCCTTCGCAGTTCGCAACAAGGCTCCCCTGAGAAGGGGAGCTGGCAGCATAGCCGACTGAGGAGTTCTTCCAGCAAAGGCCCCTTGCAAGGTGGCAGAAACCTTTGTGCGACAGTCTGGGTCTAAGCTTCCCCTGCGTCCTGACGGACAGCTGTCATGATATATACCGGGTTCTGGGCCATCATGAGATGATGCTGGCCGACTCGTTTGCTGCGGGCCGCGCTGACCTGGGTGATGTCCAGCTGGTATCCGTTACGGGCGGCGTAATAAGCGGTGACGGCGGCCAGGGTTTCCAGGCTGATGGCCGTAATGACCATGCGGCAGGCTTCATTCTTGTCATACAGGTCATCGAGGATGGATGCCAGATTGCCTTTGGTCCCGCCAATGAAGGCGTAATCCGGTGCGATGTCCAAGGTTTTCAAGGTCTGGCTGGCATCGCCGGCGACGACGGTGACGTTAGTCAGGCCGAAATGGCCGATATTCTGCTGCAATACAGTCAGGGCCTCTTCATTGATTTCAAAGGCATAGACGTGGCCAAAAGGAGCCTGCAAGGCCAGTTCGACCGTGCACGAACCAGTACCGGCCCCGATGTCACAGACGACGGCGTCTGCTTCCGGAGCCAGTTTGGACAGGACGACGCTGCGGATTTCCTGCTTGGTCATGGGCGCTTTGCCGCGCAGGAAGGCTTCATCGGGCAGACCGTGGACGGGCCGCACCCAGGGCCGGGCCTTTTCGTTTTCTACCATCATGACGGCCAGGGAATCGGCGGGACGGTCGGTGAAATCGGCAGCCGTCCCGCGGAGGATGTTTTCATTGTCATAAGATAAGTCGCAGCCAATGGCTACGGACACCATATCCAGGCCGGCCTGGCAGAGTTCCCGGCACAAGGCGGCCGGTGAATCGGACCCGCCTGTCAGGACGAAGACTTTCCGATGCTGGCGGACGGCGGCGACGAGGGATTCCCGGCGGCCATGGCGGCTGACGATAAAGGCGTCGTTCCACGTCGTCTGCAAGGCGGCCGCAAAGTAGACGAGGCTGCTGATACCGGCGATGCGGGTCACCGTGCAGCCAGGGATGTCCGTGAGCAAGGCGGCCAGGCTGAAAAAGCCGACGTCGCCGGACACGAGGATGGCCATGGGCCCTTCCTCATCGGACAAAGAAGCGGCAAGCTGACAAATATCGTCACGCCGGTACGTCGCGACCAGGCGCTTCCCGGAAGCCGCAAAAGGCGCCAGCATCCGCTTGTCGCCGACGAGGATGGGCGAAGCCTCTATGGCCGCTTTGGCCTGCCCCGTCAACAAAGCCGGATTGCCGGGCCCTGTGCCGATAATATATACGTGCATGGTATGTCTCCTTTCATGGGCGCCCGCAGGTCGCAGTCCGCTCGGACTCAGATGCCGCGGTGCGGCAACAGTTTCAAACGGACAACATCACTTCGAGTAACCCTCGCTCGCAAAAATTTCCCGAACGGGGCTATTTTTCGCGAACTGCGTCTTCCCTATTTGCCTGAATAGATATGTGTAAAAAGCAACCTCTCAGTCAGCTGCGCTGACAGCTCCCCTATGAGGGGAGCCTTGCTCTTAAGCCTCCCCTCATAGGCCTTTTTTAGCCCGTCAGGTGCTGACCGTAGGGAAGCGCAGGGCAGTTGCCAAAACGGAGAGCTGAGCTGGAGGTGGCTCAAAGAGCCGGAGAGGTTGCTTTCTTGTCATTACTCTCCCCGTTCGATGACGATGACCGTGGCACCTGTTTGTCTGGCAGCTTCTAATTTTTCCTGAAAGCCGCCGGTGTGGCCGGAGTTCTTGGTGACGACGTAGTGAGCGCCGGTCTGGCGGAACATGGCCGCATTGAGTTCGGTCGTGAAGGGGCCCTGCATACAAATCACGTGGGCCGGCAGGTAGCCTAGATCCAGGGCCCGGTCCAACGACGGACGGACGGGCAGGATGCGGGCGTAGATGCGCTGGGCATAATCGGGAATCTGGGCAAAGGAATCCAAGTCCTTACTGCCTGTCGTCAAGAAGATGGGCCCCGTCGTGTGGTTCAGGACTTCGACAGCTTCGCCGACGGAATGGACGGCGATGCAGCCAACCTGGTCCTCATAGCGGCCGCGCCGGCGCTGGATGCGGCGGTACGGGACGCCGACGGCAGCACAGGCCTGGCGGATATTGGCCGTCACGACTGTCGCATAGGGATGGGTCGCATCGATGACCTGAGCGATAGCCTGTTCCCGGAGAAAGGTTTCCATCTCCCCTTCGTCCATGCGGCCGGTCACGACGGTCACGAAAGGGCTTTCAGGCACTAACGAAGCGCCGTAATCGGTGGCGACGGACACGTAAGCCCGGATATGACAGCAGTCGGCATAATGGGCTAGTTTCCGCCCTTCTGTCGTGCCGCCGGCAATCCATACGGGGCTCCTCATAAGTGATATCCCCGCGGTGTGACCAGTTTGCCATGGATGTTCCGGGTCTGGCTGTTGCCGATGAAGACCGTACAGAACATATCCAGGCGCATCTTGCGCAGTTCGCCCAGGGTCAGGACCGTCACTTCCTGGCCTTCGCGGCCGATATTGCGGACGATGCCGGCCGGCGTATCGGCTGGCTGATGGCGCAAGATGATGTCACAGGCCTTTTCCAGATAGTCTGCCCGCTTCTTGCTGGCCGGATTGTACAGGCAGATGACGAAGTCGCCGGCAGCGGCACAGTCGAGGCGGTTGGCGATTTTTTCCCACGGCGTCAGCAAATCGCTGAGGGAAATGAGGCACGTATCGGCGACCAGCGGCGCACCGAGCAGGGCCGCACCGGCGCTGGCAGCGGTCACGCCGGGAATGACGACGATGTCGACGTCGTCATCGGCAGCCACTTCGTGCATGATGCCGGCCATGCCGTAAATCCCGGCATCGCCGCTGGACACGATGGCCACGGTCTGCCCCTGCTTGGCCCGGTCCCGGACCATGCGGCAGCGTTCGACTTCTTTGGTCATGCCCGTCGTGACGAATTCTTTATCAGGAAAATAATGACGTATCAAATCAATATAGGTGTCGTAACCGACGATGCAGTCGCAGCCATCGAGGATTTCCCGGGCCTGCAGGGTCATGCCCTGCAGGGAACCCGGTCCGATGCCGACGACATAAATACGATGTTTCATAACCTTTCTCCTTTCAACATGCAAACCGGACCTGGTAGCGTTCGCAGGCTACGGCTACGGTGATGCCGCGGCGGCTCTGTTTGGTGACGATGAGGGTCCCTTGATGGCTGGCCAGGACGGCAGCCCGTTCGCAGACGTTATCCGTGCCGACAGTCTGTTTGACGAAATCGGACGCCGTAAAGTCGCCTGGCACGGCATTGAGTTCATCGGCCGTAAAGAAGTGCAGCGGCCATTGCTGGGCCTTGGCAAAGGCCAAGAGACCGGCTTCATCCTGCTTGACGTCGATGGAGCTGACGTCGGCAATGGCGTCGGGCGACAAGTTGGCCCGCTGTAGGACGGCATTGACCCAATAAGCGATGTCTTTGGCCGGCGTACCCTTGCGGCAGCCGATGCCGATGTGGACGATGACCGGCCGGGCGACGACAGTCGTGCGGAACACGGGCACGTGGGCTTTGGTCGTGATCACCAGGCCGGCGTCGCCATGGAAGGCATAGACCAGGCCCGGCGGCAGCGGCCCCTGCAGGGGGAAATCGCTGTACACGCCGGCAGCGCCCTTTTCCAGTATGGCAGCGGCAAAGGCCTTGGCATCGTTCAGGGACGACAGGCGCAGGCCCTGGCGGGCCGCCCATTCATCGACGGCGAACAAGGCGTTGACATCGGTCGCCGTCGTCACGACGGCCTGGCCTTCCAGTTCTGCAGCCAGACGGCGGGCGATGGCATTGGCGCCGCCGATATGACCGGACAGGATGGGGATGACGAACTGGCCCTTCTCGTCGATGACCAGGACGGCCGGGTCCAGGTCTTTATGGCGGATAAAGGGCGCAATAGTGCGGACGGCAATGCCTGCGGCGCCGATGAAGACGACCAGCCGGGCCGCTTCAAAAGCCCGGGCCTCTTCATCGTGGAGATTGGGTGTAAACGGCAGGACCCCTTCCTGGACGACAGCGAATTTCTTCAGCGACGCCTGGCGGACGTCCCAGCCGCCTCCCCGCAAGCAGGCAGCGACGCGGCAGCCCAGGGCCGTCCCGGCCTGGGTAAAGGACAGGACGACGGCTTTCATGGTTCCGTCTCCTGACCGATGTGGTCGCCGTACTGCTGGTCCTCCGGCGCCGCCTGGCGGCAGCCGTGGGTAAAGGCCGGATGATACAAAAGGCTGCGGTCATAAGCCGGCCCCAGCACCTTGCCGACGACGATGAGAGCCGTCTTGGAAATGGCATGGCGCCGGGCCGTTTCAGCCAGGGTGCCGACCGTGCAGGTATAAGTCTGTTCTTCTGGCCATGATGCTTTGTAGACGATGGCTGCCGGCGTATCTGCCGCATAGCCGCCGCGCAGGAGTTCGGCCTGGAGGCCGTCCAAGAGGGATGCGCTGAGGAAAATGACCATCGTCGCCTGATGAGCGGCGTAATCGGCGATTTTCTGCTTATCCGGCACGGGCGTCCGCCCTTCCATGCGGGTGATGATGACCGACTGGCTGATGCCCGGCAGGGTATATTCGGCCTGGAGGGACGCGGCAGCGGCACAGAAGGAGCTGACACCGGGTACGACGTCATAGGCGATGCCCTTCTGGGCGAGGATGTCCATCTGCTCGCGGATGGCGCCATAGACTGATGGATCGCCCGTATGCAGGCGGACGGTCATCCAGCCCTGGCCCTCCCCTTCTTCCATGGCCGCCACGACGGCTTCCAACGTCATGCCGGCGCTGTCGAGGATGCGGCAGCCTTCTTTGGCACAGGCCAGCAGCTGTGGGTTGACCAGGGAGCCGGCGTAAATAATCTGGTCCGCTGTTTCCAGTAATTTCTGGCCGCGGACGGTAATGAGGTCGACAGCACCGGGACCGGCGCCGACAAAGTGTATCATCGTAGTTCCCCCTTCGTATGCAATGCAAGAAATTCTTTGGCCCGCGACGTCAGGCCCAGGACGCCGTAGGCATTGGAAAAGACGACGGCCGCCGTCGGGATTTCACCATGGGTCCGCTGGTCCATATAGGCCTCGATTTTCTCACAGACTGCGGCCATGACCGGTTCCAGCAGGTTTTGTTCCTTCAGCAGGCGCACGGCTTCATCCGTCGTCAGGCTGTCGTAAATCTGACGGGCCAGCTGCCGTGAGGCACCGGCAAAGACGGCTTCCAGGGCCAGGAGGGTCGTGCGGCCGTCGGCATAATGGGAATGGGTATTCATGATGCCTTGGGCGACTTTGACCAATTTGCCGATATGGCCGATGACCAGGACGTCGGAAAAGCCTTTGTAGGCGGCATAATCAAGGGTTTCGCCGACATAGTTGCTGATGGTCACGCGCTGGCTGACGTCGACACCCAGATGGTCGCGGCTGAAATCGACGCCGTAATTGCCGAAAAAGGCCAATAAATGGGTCTGGCCGGCAGCGCGGCGGGAATCCATTTCCGTATGGATCGTATCGACCAGGGCCTGTTCACTCATAGGGTCGACGATGCCCGACGTCCCCAGGACGGACAGGCCGCCGACGATGCCCAGGCGCGGGTTGAAGGTCTTCTGGGCCAGGCGCTGGCCCTCGGGGATGGACAAGTTCAGGCGCAGGCCGCCCGTATAGCCGCACTGCCGGCAAGCCGCTTGCAGGGCTTCGGTAATCATGCGGCGCGGCACGGGGTTGATGGCCCAATCGCCGACGGCACAGGCCAGGCCGGGCTGGGTCACGCGGCCGACGCCGATGCCGCCGACAATGGACAGGCCGGACGGCGTCTTTTCGACGGTCCCGTAGACCAGCATGCCGTCAGTGATATCCGGGTCGTCGCCACTGTCCTTGCGGATGGCGCACGTCGCCGACTGGGGACCGAAAGAGACGTCTTCCGGGATGAGCTGGAGGACCGTCCCCTGCGGCGTCTGCAAGGATATGGCTTCGACGCGGCGCCCGGTCAGGACCATGATGGCCGCCGCCTTGGCCGCCGCGGCCGCACAGGACCCGGTCGTATAGCCGCAGCGCATTTTCTTCCCTTCTTTGACCGTGAATAGTGACATGGTATATTTCTCCTTTTATCGTTTTTCGTTCATCGTTCGTCGTGATGGATGGTTATTTTTTTAAACCTTACGTCAAATGATGAACGTATTTAACAAAACTTCACTGATAATCTGACGTGTCATTGCAACACAACGATGGCCGAACGGCCGTCACTGGTGGTGACGATGTCGGTCCGGACGGAAAAGACGTCCCAAAGCCGTTCCGGTGTGAGGACGGCCTGGGGTGGTCCCGTACAGACCAGGGCTCCGTCTTTCATGATGACGACTTCGTCGGCATATTGCCAGGCCTGATTCATGTCGTGCAGGACGACGACGATGGTCTTCTGCCAGCCCTCATTGATGCGGCGCAGGAGGTCGAGGATGCGCAGCTGGTGGTGCACATCGAGATACGTCGTCGGTTCGTCCAGCAAGAGTATGGGCGCATCCTGGGCCAGCAAGACGGCCAGCCAGGCCCGCTGCTGTTCGCCGCCAGAGAGGTGCTGCATGACCTCGCCAGCATAGGCTTCGAGGCCGACGGCCTGGATGGCCCGGTCGACGGTGTCCCGGTCTTCCCGGCTCCGGCCGCTCCAGAGACGGCGGTAAGGAAAGCGCCCCATGCCGACTAAGTCGCGGACGGTCACATCAGGCGGCACGTCATGGGTCTGGGTCAGGAAGGCCATTTCCCGCGACAAGGCCTTACGGGAAAAATCATGGACCTCGCGCTGACCCAGGCGGATAGAGCCGCTGGCTGCGGGAATCATGCAGTTCACGGCCTTGAGGAAGGTGCTCTTGCCGCAGCCGTTGGGGCCGATGATGGCTGTCACCTTCCCTTTGGGCAGGGCTACGCTGAAATTATGGAGGATGGTCCGCCGACCGCGCCGGACGACGAGGTGCTGGACGGTAATGGCATCAGCCATGGCTCACACTTCCTTCCGCAGGAGAAATAAGAAAAAGGGCGCCCCTATAAAGGCCATGATGATGCCTACGGGCAATTCGGCCGGTGCCAGGATGAGCCGGGTCGCCGTATCGCTCAAGGTCACAGTCGCCACGCCGAAGATGGCCGAACCAGGGATGATGTAGCGGTAATCGGACCCGACCAGGAGGCGCACGATATGTGGCACGATGAGGCCGACGAAGCCCAGCAGACCGGCAACGCTGACAGCGCTGGCAGCCAGCAGGGCGGCGACGGCCGTCAGGCCCAGGCGGGCGCCTTCGACAGACAGGCCCAGGCTGCGGGCCATATCATCGCCGAGCTGGAGCAGGTTGAGATAATAGGCGCCGACAGCTGATAAAGCCAGGCCGATGACCGTATACGGTGCGATGGCCGTCACGTCTTTCCAGCTGCTGGCCGCCAGGCCGCCGACCATCCACAGCAGGGCTCCGTGGACGCGGTCGCTGTAAAAGATGAGGATGCCCGAAATGATGGCCCCCAGAAAGGCCGACACGGCGACGCCGGCCAGGATGATGCGGACAGGCACGATGCCGTCTTTCCAGGCCAGGAGGTAAATGACGGCGGCTGCGGCCATGGCGCCGATGAAGGCTACAGGCGTCATCCAGAAGAGATAAGCCGGCCAGACGATGAGGACGACGATACCGGCCAGGCCGGCGCCGGCTGAAATGCCGATGATATGCGGGTCGGCCAGGGGATTGCGCATGACGGCCTGGAGGATGGCACCGGACAAGGCCAGGTTAGCCCCGACCAGGGCTCCTGTCAGCGTCCGGGGCAGGCGGATATTCCAGATGATCTGATCCGCCGTCCGGGCCGACGGCTGCCAGAGGATCTGCAGGACATCGGCCGGCGTAATGGCGGCAACGCCCTGCATGACCGACAGCAGGCAGCCTCCCAGGGCCAGGAGGACAAAGACAGCCAGCATGAGCCAGCGCCAGCGGGTCCGATAGCAGCCTTCCCTATTCATGAGCCGACTCCGGATAGACGAGCCGGGCCATATAGGCTACGGCCTTGGGGTAGTCCAGGCCCGGATTGAGGAGGAAGTATTTTTCCGGCAGGACATAGACCTGGCCCGCCTTGACGGCCGTCAGGGCGGCCCAGGCCGGATTGCCCTGGATATCTTCGCGGATGCGTTTTTCAATCTTATCGGACGACCCCATGGAGGTCAGGAAAATGACATCCGGGTCGGCCTGGACCAGGCTTTCCATACTGTAGGGGATGCGCGTCGTCTGGCCGTCGCCAGCGGCATCGGCAGCGATATTCTTCAAGTGCAGGAGATCCGCCATGTCGCCGGCAATACTCGACGGCAATTCGGCCAATACGGAACTGGGTGTCACGTGGAGGATGGCGACCCGTTTCCCCTGGGCCGGTACGGCATCGGTAACAGCATGGACGGCCTGGTCCAGTTCGTCTTCCTTGGCCTTGGCTGCCTCTTCTTTGCCATAGACCTTGCCGATGACCTCAAGGTTGCGCTTAACGTCGTCATAGGTCTTGGTCTTGAGGACCAGGACCGGGATGTGGCTCTCTTCCAACTGGGCCGCCAATTTTTCGTGGTGGTCAGCGCTGGCAATGACTAAATCGGGCTGGCAGGCCAGGACCTTTTCCAGGCTCACGTTGTAGACAGGTCCGACGTCCGGCACATGCTGATATTTTTCCGGCAGCGATGCATCTTCGGCTTTGACCGTCGCCCGGCCGGCCAGGTCGCCGTCGACGGCAGCGGCGAAGTTGAGGAGCGATGTCGACAAGACGACGACGCGCTGCGGTTTCTGGGCCAGAGTGACGACCGTTCCCCGGTCATCGGTCACGACGGCATAGGCCCCGGACGAGCCGCTGCTTTGGCTAGCGTCGTTCTGAGGCGCACAGCCCGTAAGCAGGACCAGACAAAAAGCGACGATGAGCAGACAAATTTTTTTCACCGTAAAGGCACCTCCTAAAACTTTCTCTTTACGCCGACCTGCCAGTTGCGCCCGGCAGACGGATAATTATGGTACAAATCATAAGCCTCGTCGTTGAGATTGTTGACTTTGGCATACACGATCGTCGCCGCATCAGGCGAATACGACGCGCCGACATTCCAGACGACGTAGGAATTATTGCGGTAATACGTATCGTTGCGCCCGGTCCCGGCGGTCATATCGGCATTGGCCTGCCATTTGCCGTTGTGATAATGGACACCGGCATGATAGCCGTTGGGCTGATTATAGGTCGTATCGAAGGCCAGGCCTTCCCCTTTGTCCACTTTCGTGCGGATGTAGGAATAACCTGCTTCATAGTCCCATTTATCGTTGACTTTCTGCTTCCACGTCAGCTCGAAGCCTCGCTTGTCTTCTTCATCGAGGTTCTCTACTTCGTGGTATGTCGGATTTGATCGGTCCCAGCGGATGACGTGCTGCAAGTTGCTGTGGAAGATGCTGCCTTCGATGTTCGTCTTGGGACCAGCCTGATACTGGAAGCCCAAAGTCTGGGTATAGCCTTCTTCGGGCTGGAGATTTTCGTTGCCCTGCGACGTAATCCCGCGGGACGTCGTCACATAGAACTGGTCGTTCAGGCGGGGCGGCGAAAAGACGCGGCTCCACGAGGCGTAGACGTTGAAGGCGTCATTGGCCTTGTAATTCATGGCCAGGCGCGGCGTCTGGTGCGTCCCAAAAGTGCTATTCCGGTCCCAGCGCAGACCCGGCGTGACCGTGAATTTGCCGAACGTCAGGGCATCTTCGGCATAGAAAGCCTGATTATGACGTTTTTTGTCGATATAATGGGCTTCATAATTGGTCCCCATATCTTCCGTCCATTCGGCACCGGCCGTCAGATGCTGGTGCGGGCCGAGCTGCCAGTTATCCCGCCACTCCAGGCCCTGGGTGCGGGTGAAATAATGATTGGACCAGTACGTCCGCTGGTAATCGTTGAAATAGCGCAAAAAGCCTGGCTGAGCCGTTTCTTTCTTGAAATGATAGGTCACACTGTAGTCGTTGATCAGGCGGTCGATAGGCTTATTGGCCGTCAGGTACCAGCCCGCCGGGTCGGCTTTATACGTCGAGCCGTGGCCGTGATAATCTTGATGATAGGCCTTCACGGTCAGGGACGTATGGTCCGTCAGGTCCTGGTCCAGCCGCAAGGATAAGGACTTCCTGGCAATATCGCCGCGGGAATGGTCCGTATTGGCTCCGTGAGGAAAGGCATAGTATGCCCGCTGCTCCAGGTCGCCGCTGACGAGCCAGCTCGTCGCGCCAGCCCGGCCGCTGTGGGTCAGGGTATAGCCGTGCATCCCCCAGGAACCGGTGTAGGCATAGAGGGAAGATTCGCGGCGGTCCCCCTTCTTGGTAACGATATTGATGACGCCGCCGACAGCGCCGCTGCCGTAGCGCACGGAGCCGCTGCCCTTAGTGACTTCGATGTGGTCGATAGCCCCGACACCGGGCAGGCTGGTCAAATCGACGCTGCCCCGGCCATAGCCGGAGCCCTGGGCATTGGCCAGACTCTGACCGTCGACGAGGATCAGGACCCGGTCGTCACCATTGAGCTTGACATAAGAAGAGATGCCAGGCACCATTTCATTGACGGTCACGCCGGTGACGCGCTGCAAGGCCTGCTGGACCGTCGTATCGTGATGGCTTTCCATATCCTTGGCCGTAATGACTGTCGTGTTGGACTGATTGGGTGGGATGGTTGGTGTAGGTGGTTGCATCTTTGCTTCCGATAACTTTACAGGTAGTTTTTCCCGAATGGCATCGAGGACGTCGGCGACGGCATCGGGTACGTGCAGATTCCCGGCCGGCGCGGCGGCCTCATCCTTTCCCGGCCCGGCAGCCCAGCCGCGGCCGCCGGCTGCTGAACCCGTATGGCCGCTGAGACGTTCTGTCCCAGCCTGGGCCGACGGCTGGGAGCCCTTTGCCGCACCCTTTACAGAGGGCTCCCCTTTGCCGCTTTCCGTCTTGGCTGCATAAGTCATCCCGTCGGCACCGGCTTCATCCGGATCAGGCGACGCAACATCGGAGGTTGCCACAGCCCTGTCCGAAGATTCCGGGGATTCCGGTCCTTCCGGTCCCCTATCACGGCCATCCGGCTGAGAAACACGGCCCTCATCCGTATCGGTGCCAGCCGCGTCGTGACCGCCGGCACCGGCCAGGTCGTCGGCGTTATAGACCATGACGCCGGTTACGCCGTCCTGGCGGGTGTAATGATGGATCAGCGTGAAAAAACCGCCAGCTGCCAGGGCCAGATAGACGGCGACGTGGAGCGATACGGAAACGCCGGCAGCGACGCGGCCCCGTCGTTTTTCCCAGGGCTTCATGGCTGGCCTCCCTTGTCGGCGGCCAGGCCGATGTGGGCGATACCGGCCCGCTTGAAGGCATCGAGGACGTCGGCGACCTGACCGTAATCGAGGCCCCGGTCGGCGCAGAGGACGACGCTGAAAGCGCTGTCCTGACGCTGCTGGTCCCGAGCCGAAGCCAGGAGCTCATCGGCCTTGACGGGCTGTCCGTTGAGCCACAGGGACCCATCGGCCTTCAAGGTCACGACGTACTGGGCCGACGGCTGGGCCTGGGCGGCCGAAGCCCGCGGCAGCTGGACGCCGAGGCTGTGCAAATCGACCATGGACAAGGAGGTCATCATGAAGAAGACCAGCAAAAAGAACATGATGTCGATCATGGGGATGATCATAATCGACGGCTGTTCAAAATCGCGAATATTACGGAGGCGCATGGTCACTGCCCCGCTTTCACAGGCATCGTTTCCAATGCGGAAAAACACATTTCCATATCCGTAATGATGCGGTCCAGGCGCTGGGTGAAATAAGAATGGACGGCCAGGGCCAGGATGGCGACGCAGAGGCCGAAAGCCGTGGCGATGAGCGCTTCGCCGACGCCGCCGGTAATGGCCACGGCCTGGCCGGACTGGACATTGAGGATGCTGAAAGAGCGGATCATGCCGCTGATCGTCCCCAAGAGGCCCAGGAGCGGCGCCATGGTGACGATGACGCTCAGATAGTAGAGACGGCGGCGCAGTTTGGCCACGAAGATGCCCGACTGCATTTCGACGAAGGCCTTGACGTCAGGACCTGCCTGATGCTGAAAGACATCCTGCAAAATGAGGGGCAGGCCGCCGCGGCCGTCCATGGCCAAGCGCTGGGCCTGGTCGTAGCGCCGCAGCTTCATCTGCGTGTAGAATTGTTCGGCAAAGGCTTTCCCGGCGTCCATGTCTCCATAGAAAATCGCCCGTTCGATGCCAATGTAGCCGACGAAGAGAGAACAGGCCAGGAGCAGGTACATGACCGGCCCGCCTGCCTGAAATAACTGAAAACCCTGTAAAATCGCTTCCAAAATACCCTCCTGTCCGGCCTGCTGACGTGTCGAATGAAGGTACAAAATCAAAAGGAGCCGTCTTGTAGCGACAGCTCCCTTACGTATCTTTTTTACAATCTCCTTCCCATCGCTCGCAGGTCTATCGGTGATTATCCGTCAGGCAGTTCTTCTGGCTTGGCTTCCTGGCCATGGCTGCGCCTTCCCATACTTCGTACAGTGACATCGTTGCAGCCTGGCTCCACCCTACAGCGGCGGGACCGCGCCGGCATTGGACCGGCTTCTCTATTGAGTCTATGACACCTGACCTATTTCAAACTTACAAACATAACTATATCATGCCCAGCGCCAGACTGTCAATGAAGGGCTGCCCCGGCCTTTCCGTCCGGTGAGACCTCGACAGTGACGACGCTGCCCCCTTCGCCCCGTTCCCAGCGGAGGATCTGGCAGGTCCCCAGGGGACAGGCAGCGGGCCAGTCGTTGAGCCAGGCCAGGAGGTCGGCAAAGGTCCCGGTCAGGACCAGCGTCTGCCGACTCCCTTCGCGGACGGACTGCTGCCACGACAAGAGCTGGACGTTCCGGGCCGCCAGGGAGGCCGCCACATCAGGGCCGGCATCAGGCTTTGCTGCCTCCCGCTTCTCCTGGGGCCGGGCCCGATGGGCATACGGGGCCAGCTGACGGTGGACGCCCTGCCAGCCCTGCCAGGTGTGATACGATGAGATGGCAAAGCAGGCGGCTATGGCAACCAGCACGGCGAGGACGGGAAAGGCCCGCTGCCAGTCAGCCCTTCTTCGCCAGGCCTTCATGACGGCTCACCTCCAGGGAAAAAGGGATCCCCTCGCCCCGGTCGGGCTGCATCTTGGCCACGGCGGCCTGGCCCATGCCCTGCTGCTGCAAGGTCCGCTGCCACTGCTGAGGCCGGTCCGCAGCGGACGCCCGGCCTTGGATGACGACCCGGCCGGCCTGACTGCTCACGGTTTCCACGACGAGCCCGTCGGGTTTGGACGAAGCCAGGGCCACCATCAGGTACGGCGTCAGCAGCGGGCCGTCGGACGGCCCTTTCTTGGCGCGGTCGGCCAGGGCCTGGCTGCGCCGGATGGCATCATTGCGCTGCTGTATCTGCTGCTGCACGGGATAGAGATAGTCTGTATAATAGGCCTTTTCCCGTTGGATCTGATACTGAAAAAAGAGGCCTGCCCCGGCACAGACAGCCAGCATCAGCCCCAGGGCCAGACAGGCCGGCCGCTGCCAGCGGCGATGGTCCTGGCGGTAGCTGGCCGGTACGAGGTTGCATTTCATGATTCTCCCTCCTTACAAGAAAGCCAGCATGGCCGTAGGCTGGGACACGTGGTAAGCATCCATCAGGCGGCGCACGGCTTCGCTCGGCCCGGCAGGCTGCCATTCCGTCTCGTCTGCCCCATCCGGGAGCCAGCGGAAGACCGGCCCATCAGCCGTCGGCACAGCCGCCTGTACGTCATAGGCCAGGGGCAGGCCGTCGCGCAGGCGGACGCGGTGCTGCTGGCCATCGGGGGCTTCCTGAAAGGCCAGGGTCCCCGTACCGGTTGGCCAAAGGCGCCCCAAAAAAGCAGGCAGCAAGTCGATGGACTGGACGACGGCTCCGGCAGCCCCGGCAGCCCGGCAGATAGCGGCGACACATTCGGCCGGATAGGCGCCGACCGTCCAGTCACCGCTCCCGTCACCGCCTTTCGACGGACAAGCCGCCTCGAAGTCATAAGGCCGCCCTTCTTCACTGACCAGGCCGGCACCGGCGATGAGGGCATCGGCTTCCTGCCGGTCTGTCGTCCCCAGGGACAGGCGCTTCCAAAGGACGCTCGGCCCGCCGATGAGGACGCGCAGGCGCCAGCCAGCCAGGCCATAGCGCTGCAGGAGTTCTGGCAGACAGGACTGGACGCCCCCTTCCTGGCCCATCCAGTCCGGGTCCCGCTTGGTTTCATAGTCGCGATGACCCTGGCGGAAGGCCACGCGTCCATACCAGGTCCGTTTCGTCTTCAAAAGATGGACAGACTGTCCATTCAGCCATAAACAGGCATTTTGTTGCCACCACATAAGCTCACCTCTCTACTAATTGACATACTGTACGAAATGCAGCACGGTCCGGCCCTGTTCATCGGCCGTCACGGCAAAGTGCAGGCCGCACGTCTGCTGGACGCCCGTTCCCGGCGCAGCGGCCCGGGCCTGCAGATAGCCGCCCGGCGTCTGACCGGCCGGCTGATACTGGCAGCGGACGGTCAGGATGTCCCCAGGGCCAGCCAGCCCTTCTGCCCGGGGCACGGCCATGGCCTGGCCCGCCAGAAAAGCGTCCGGGTCCTGCCGCAGCTGGTTCCAGCCCTCACAGAGGGCGCTTTCGGCCAAATAGGTCAGCCGCACGGTCTCTTCATAGGTCCGGGCCATCTGGAAGTGCTGCCACGCCAGGGTCGCCGCCGTCAGGGCCAGACTCAGGGTCAGTACGGCGACGGTCACGATAGAAAAAGAAAAGAAGCCATTACATCGTTTCATGATTCACCTTCATTCTGGGGACACACGGCAAACTGCACGGGCCGGGACAGGCCACTCCGCCGTTCTTTTAGGAGAAAGGCGACTTGTACGGCCTGGCCGGTCCGGGAGAAAAAGGGCCGACCGTCCAGGGGCTGGATGACCAGGGCCCGGCCCTGGACGGTGCTGCCGCCGCCTGTCAGGGGCTGATAGTTGCCATCGCTGAGGCGGACATACAGGCCTTGATGGCGGACGGCAAAGCCCTTCACGGCGCCCTTGGCCGTGCGGAAGCGGACCTCCTGAGGACGGACTTCAACGTCCCGGCCATAGCGCAGGGCCTGGAACAGCGTTTCTTCTACGCTGACGTGCTGCCGCAGCAGGCCTTCTTCAATCTGGCAGCGCCAATCCAGGCGGGCCGTCTGTCCCGCCAGAGGCAGCAAAGCCGTCAGAGTCAGGGCCGACAGGCTCAAGGCCAGGAGTACGTCCAAGAGGATCCAGCCGTTTTTCTTCGGTCCCTGCCGGCACCAGAAGCCGGCAGGAAACATGGGGGCCATGGTCATCACCTGCCTCTACCTGCCAAAGGACATAGCCCTCGCCGAGAGCCGTCTGCGCATGCGTCACCTCATAGGTCCGGCCCTGGATGACGACGCGGTCTGATGGCGGACAGCCGCTCTTCCAGCCTTCCATGACCTGCCGGCAGACCATGGCTGCCAGCTGCCGCTGTCTGGCCTGGTCATGCAGTCTGACGGCCTGGAGGGAAAGGCCCAGGGCCGCCGTGAACAAGCAGGCTCCGAGGAGCAGGCCCGCCAGGCCGTCGGTCAGGAAAAAGAAGCCATTGGCCTCAGGCGATACGGATGCGCCCGGTCTGCGCCGCCACGACGATAGAACGCGTATAGGCCCCATCGGGCGAAGTAATGACCACAGCCATCGTATGCTGCGGACGACCATCGACAGCAAAGTGTACATCTCCTTTCGTTACCTGCAGGCCCGGCGGATAGGGCCGTTCTTTGACCCGGATGTAGCCTTCCTGGAGGACGTAGCGCTTTTCTTCCAGGACCAGTTTCCAGCGGCCGTTGCTCTGGTTGTTGCCGACACAGCGCTGGCGGACCTGCTGCATATCCAGGGCCATTTCCCGCGCCAGGCCATCGACGGCCTGGTGGCTGCGGCTGCGCTGACCGGCAGTGAGTCCCAGGCCCAGATACAAGAGCAGCAGGCCCAGGGCCAGCATCAGGCCGGTCAGGCTGATAAAGCCGTTCCGCCTCACCATAGCCAGCCTCCGGGCCAGGCGCGCTGGAGCGGTTCCTGGGCCAGCCACCAGCCGGCCAGGAGGAACGGGCCGAAGGGAATGATCGTCTTCCCTGTGCGGAAACGGTAGAACAAGGCCACGAGCGCGGCCAGGCCAAAAGAAGTGACTGCCATGGTCCAGGCCCCCCAGCCCGGGCAGCCCGGCGCCAGGGCCAGGGCCAGCTTGATGTCGCCGCTGCCGATGGAACCGGGCCAGAGACCATAGAGGAGCAGGAAGAGGGCGGCGACGCCCAGGGAAACGGGCCAAAAGGGCCGGACCAGACCGGCATAACTGGCGGCGCCGTTGCCCACAGCCAGGGCCAGGACGGGCGCGTCGGCAATCCAGCAGCGCCGGATATCGGTATAGCAAATCCAGGCCGTACAGCCGGCTGCCGCAGCGTACCAGAGAGATACAACAGACCCTCCCATCCTATCAGGCCTCCCCTTCCTGGGGCGATGCCGCATCGGACGAGAAATGCTTGTTGTTATAATCGGCGGAAACGACGCCATCAGCTATCTGGTATTCCCCCTTGTCCGGCGTGAGCGGTTTGAATTGCAGATACTGTTTGCCGTCGCTGCCTTGGGTCACTAAATCGTCGACACTGGCCGGGAAGACGCCGTGGTCGATTTCATAGAGGGCGGCGGCATTGCTGATTGTCCGGATATCGGCCTGTACTTTGGCTTCCTGGGCCGTCTTGGTGGCCGATGAGAAACGGGGTACGGCAAAGGAGGCGAAAATCAGGATGAGGGACACACAAATCAACATTTCTAACAGGGAAAAACCATTGCGAGTCTGCATACGAAAAAACTCCTTTCATCAGGTCACGATACTGGATGCCATGTCCAGTAACGGTAAGAGGAAACAAAGAATCAAGACGCCCATCAAGGCGCCGGTCAACAAGAGGACGACAGGCCCGAGCCAGCGCCGTATCCGGCCGGCCAGCAGCTGGAGACGGCTGCCGTAGTAGACGGCAATCGACGCCAGGGCTTCGTCATAGGTCCCGGTCATTTCCCCGACGGCCAGCATGGTCTCGACATAGGGCGTCCCGAAGCGGCCGGCGTGGACGGCCTGGCTGAAGGCACAGCCCCGTTCCAGCAGCAGCCGGGCCTGCCATACGTACTGGCGGAAGAGGCATGACGGCACGACGGCGGCCGCTTCGGACAGGCAGTCCAGCAAGGGGATGCCGCCGGCCAGCTGGACGGCCAGGATCTGGCTGAAGCGCTGCCAGGCCCAGATGAGGAACCACGACGCCATGCCGGGAAGGCGGATGATCTGCCGTTCCAGCCTCAGCCGCCACGCGTCCCGCTGCCAGGCCCAGCGCAGGACAATCAGGGCGCAGCACAATACGCCCAGGCCATAGATGCCGTACTGCCGCAGACCGTCGAAAAGGGCCAGCACGTACTGCGTCCCTTTAGGCAGAGGCACGGCCATCTGGACCATCATGTCCGTAAAGACGGGAATGATGAACAGGCACGCGCCTGCCGTCAGGGCTGCCAGGCAGACCAGGAGGAAGGCCGGATAAGCCACGGCCTGGACCAGGAGGCGCCGCTCCCTGCCCTTCCTTTCATAGAAATCGGCCAGGACCTGGCAGAGTCCTTCGAGATTCCCCGTCTGTTCGCCGGCCCGGATGATACGGCAGGCCAAGTCGGGGAAAGCCTGGCTTTGCCGCATGGCCTGAGACGGGCAGACGCCCTGCTCCATCTGCAGGGCCGCCAGATGCAGGGACGGGCGGCAGGCGCCGGGCATATCGCTCAGTAGCAGCTGCCAGGCCTGGACCAGGGGGATGCCGCTGCCGACGAGGACAGCCAGCTGGCGGAAGAACAAAGCCAGCATAGCTGCAGACAGCCGGCGCGGCGGGCGGATCATGACGTCCCTCCCTCACCGCAGCGGCGCAGGGCCTGTTCCATGGTCCGCATCCCCAGGGCCGCACCGGTCTGCATGACCGTCGGCAGCTGATATTCCTTACCGCTGCGGATGAGCTGGACCACGGCCGGCGTGCGGACGAGGACTTCCCGGACGATGTCGATCCGTCCCTGCCGTTCCAGGCGGCGCTGGGCCAGGATGGCCTGCAGTACCATGGCCAGGCGGCAGCGGACTTCCTGCTGGGCCTCGCCACTATAGGCACCGGCCAGGCGGCTCACAGCCTGTGCTGCCGACGGCGTGTGCAGCGTCGACAAGACGAAGTGCCCCGTCTCGGCGGCCGTCAAAGCCGCATCCATGGCGGCCCGGTCGCGCATCTCGCCGATAAGGATGACGTCCGGATCCTGGCGCAGGGCCTGGCGGATGCCTTCGGCAAAGGTCGCGAAGTGCGTCCCCAGTTCGCGCTGCGTAATCAAGGCGGCCTTCCCGGCTTCGACGTATTCAATCGGGTCTTCCAGGGTGACGATATGGCAGGGCCGCCGTTCATTAATGGCCTGGAGGATGCGCCACAGGGCCGTCGTCTTGCCGCTGCCCGTGGGCCCGCAGACCAGGACCAGGCCACTGGTCAGGCAGCTGAGGCGCTGCAGCAGCGGTCCGTCTCCATCTGGCGGCAGCGACGCTAAAGGATAGAGGAAGCGTATCGTCACATGGAGGCCGGCGTACTCCCGGCAGACGTGGAGGCGGCAGCGCAGGGCGTCGTGCCAGGAAAAGGCGCCGTCGCCCTGGTCCCCGCCGCTCCAGCCGACGGCCTGCAGGACCTGGCGCAGGTCCCCTTCGCTCAAGGGCGGCCCTGGAAGCGGACAGAGGCCCTGGGCCAGGCGCATCATCGGCGGCCGGCCCGTCTGCAGATGAAGGTCTGCGGCCTGCTGACCCATGGCCGTTTCCATCAGTTCCCTTACCTTCACCATGAGCTCCCTCCTTCACAGACGCGGCGTATCTCCCTTTCATCCGTCCGTCCGGCCGCCAGGGTCCGGGCGATGACGTCGGGCAGGAGGACAGCACCATCGGACCGGGCCGCATCCGTCAGGTCCCGGACGCCGGCACAGCGGCGGATGGCGTCGCGGAGACGGCGGCCAGCCGGCACGACTTCGCACAGGCAGAAACGGCCCTGATAAGACCCATCGCTCCTGCGGCAGCGGACCAGGCGCTGGGACACGACGCCGGCCAGGGCATCGGCTGCCAGGTAGGGCGCGACGCCCATATCGGTCAGGCGGATCACGGCCTCGACGGCGCTCGGCGCATGGAGGGTACTGAAGATGACGTGCCCTGTCAGGGCGGCCCGCACGGCGATGCGCGCCGTCTCGCCATCGCGGATTTCGCCGACGACGAGGATATCCGGGTCCTGGCGCAGCAGGGCCCGCAGGCCGTCCTGGAACATCATGCCCCCTTTGGCCTGGACCTGGCTCTGGGAAATGCCCTCCATGAGGATTTCCACCGGGTCTTCCAGGGTCGCAATGCTGACCGAGTCGTCCTGGATCTCGTGGATGGCCGCATAGAGAGTCGTCGTCTTGCCGCTGCCCGTGGGCCCGCAGATGAGGATGAGCCCCTGGCGGCAGCGGATGAGCTTTTCCAGACAGCGCCGGACCTGGTCGTCCATGCCCAGGGCCGAGAGAGCCAGGGGGATGCGCTGGCCGTCGAGGATGCGGATGACGACTTTTTCGCCGCGCACTGTCGGCAGCGTACTGACCCGCAGGTCCAGGCGTCGTTCCCCGTCCTTCCAGACGATGCGCCCGTCCTGGGGCAGGCGGCGGTTGGCGATGTCCAGGCCGGCCAGGACTTTGATGCGGCTCACCAGTTTCTCCAGGCCGCCCTTGTGGAGCGTCCCGGCCTGACAGAGGACACCGTCCCGGCGCCAGCGGATGCGGACGGCGTCGTCCAGGGGCTCGATGTGGATGTCGCTGGCCCCGGCAGCCAGGGCGTCTTGCAGTAACTTGTTTACGTCCATAAAAAAATCTCCTTTCCATAGCTAGCATAGCATGGAAAGGAGACGTCCTGACAAAATTTAATCGTCTTTTAATGAAAAATCGGAAAACGGCGAAAAACTTAAGAATCCTTTAATCTTCCGTCTTGTCCGCCGTTTCTTTGTTGCGGATTTCGCTCAATTTTTCGGCTAATTCGTGGAAGGTCTTCTGGTAGAGATCTTCCTTCTTCTGTTTTTCTTCACTGGCATCGATGGTCTTAGCCATTTGTTCCCAAAAACTCATAGGTAATCCCCCTTTGATAAAAGATAGAGTAACGTTAAGATTGTCTTTATTATATCATAATCGCTTATCCACGCCAACAAAAAGCACTGCTATTTACAAAAGGGGCAAAAAAGGAGCAAACGCCCCGCGTCGTCATCGTCGAAAATGCCCTGTACTTCATCAAGGCCCGGCCACCATAAGCCGGGTTTTTCTTTTGTCTGTTGCCACGTCGGCCGCTTCTCCCCGGCCGCTTTTTATGGCGTACCGTTTTCCCCTATGCTATAATATGGGTGTTGCTCGCCCCTATACAGAGCTAGTAAGGGGGTGTTTCATTATGCTTAAAAACATTCTCAATTTTCTAAAGGCCGTTATGGCAAGTGTAGTTTCCTACTACCTTTGCAAGTGGTTAGACTGCCTTTTTCAAATTATGAGCAACTAGCCCCGGCGCGTTCCCGTTGAACGCCACAAAGAGAAAGCCCCCGGAATGGCCGTTCCGGGGGCTTTCGTGTTGCTCGTGTCATTATGACATAAAAACATCTCAATTTCTACGTTTATTATATCATGCCTATCCTGCCTGTCAATCTGAACAGCTATATCATTTTTTGAACAGCTTTAACATGGAAATATTGTGGACACACCCGGTCAAATGTCGGGTCAACCTTGCAAGTTTTTCCATTTTTTGCCGCCCGTTGTACTTCCGATAATATAATGTTATAGGAAAGTGACTGTTTTAAGCCGTTTGTAAGGTGTTTGCCGCCCATTTTGCCGCCATGATTCACACAATTATAAACATTAATAAGCTATTATGAATAATCGCCGTATAAATTCAAAAAGCAACCATGAGGAAGCGGCCGGCGTAGCAGCCGTTTCCGACCGGGGACGAATGACAGGTTTTGACAGGTAGCATATTTGCCGAGATTCCTTTTAGGGTGTCCGATTTGTTGGGATACCTTACATACATTGGGCATCTATCCAATTTTGGACGCATGTTTTTTTGAAACGCCAAAAACGGATTCTCCATACACCATGGCCGCCGGTAAATAGGGTCTGCCGAAAATTCGGCATATCCTATATTTTTAGTGGCCCGATTTTGGCCCACTAAACGTATTCCGCGTATGTGTGGAAAATAAAGGGGGGCTGGTTGCCCTCTCTAGCTTTCCTCTTGCTTCATACTTTCCCCGCCCAGACAGAAAGCCCCCCTTAATCGGTTTTACTATCATAGTCGATTTTTCGACCATGTAGTTATTGACATGAGTACATGTAAATAGTTCCTATTCGCCCCTGTATCGCGTTTTTATCGTTTCTCCATGTGATTTATCATTAGCAAGACGTAACAGCCATTAAAGAGGCGTATAGCAAGCATCTATTTTATATCGGTAAATCTTCCAGGCCATTCATAAGAGAAGGAAAAGCAGAAGGGCCATACAAGGCAATCGCCAGCGTTTCTACAGCCTTGTCGGCGTGAGTCCTACAATAGGTGATACTTGAACACATGTTCGAGGCCAGGCGTTCCCAGGTCAAGCCGTCCAAATATTTTCCCTCAATAATTTTCCGTTCATTGTCCGGCAACGACTCTATAGCCCTTGTGATTCTTCCTATTTTCGGCTCAATCCTACAAAGGGCATCTTGTTTTTCCTGTATTTCCGCTTCCCATTGTTCGCGCCTTTCGGTGGCCCTTTCTTCTTGACTGGCCAGAAAGCTGCTGCCGCGGCCCTGGCTGGCCATATCCGATACACGCGGCGCGGCATCGGCTCTTATTCTCCCTTGCAAGTCTTCTATATCAGCACGGAGCAAAGCCGCCCGACGCTGCCAATGGTAAAGGCCGCGCAAGCATTTATAGGTATTGTCAATCGCTTCCATATCATAGCCAGGGAAGCGGCATCTTTTCCGCTCTTCATTCTCCATGTTTCATACCCCCTTAAAGGACGTTTGCGCAATTTTGCGCACTCCCCATGATAAAGCCTAAAGGGCGCACCCTTTTCCTTTTTGTGTGCACCCTTTCAGTATAACCCATACAATAAACAAGGCCAGCCATTAACGTAATATAGCAGGCGACAGCATTTCATACTTGTGTGGTTTCGCAACGGCTGCAACCTTTTTGCAACCCGGTTGCAACCGCAACCACCAAAAACAGCGGTATCCGCCTTATTGGTTGCGGTTTTCGCCCCGTTCTAAATCTGAGTAAAACTGTGTGCAACCTTAACAATTCTTAACAAATGCTAGCATTTGCCAGCATTGAAAAAGGGTATGCCACAAATTTGGCATACCCCCTATACTTGGGGGCGTGGTCATTACATCACCTTTTCTTAAACGGATACTGCAAAAAGGGATCTACCAGGCCAGTAAATTTACTCATCACGAGGCGACAATGATACCCGTCCACTTGCTGGCCAACGCGCTTCATCCATGAAAAAATATTCCGGTTCCTTACAATGTTGGCGTCAGAAATAGACGGGAACCGCTCGCGGGCATAGGCAACGACGGCCGGCCGGACATCTTCAATATTAAAAGCCGCCTGGCTACCTTCTTTCCTTTCCTTGTGTCGCTGTTTATGTGCCTTTATGATATTCCGTACTTTCTCCCGTCCTGCCTCGTCGGTTTCCCCTTGTGGCAGGGCATTAAATTCCGGTACTTTATTGATTTCTGCCTTGATTCTCTTCTTCATCATCGGCACACTAGGAAGCGTTTCCACATCTTCAATAATGGCCCCGACAACTCTTAAAACAAGTCTGTCCGGGTATCTTCCCAGTTGTTGGAGCATGGCCCCAATGAATGGTTTAGCCCTATCACCTTCCAACTTCCAGGCGTCATTGGGGTAATTTCCGCGCAGGATCATCAACACCTGTCGCGCCGTTTCGGCTGTCATAGGCTCTGCACATCCTTTCTAGTTCGTCGTCATTCTGTTTCAATCGTTCATTTCCATTCATTGGCCGCCTGTTGCCCTGGCTGTTGCCGTCGCGTTTTGCCCAGGTACGAACAGCTGCCTTCCAATCCTTCATGGGATTCTTACCAATTTTCCAGCCTTTCGAGGTGTAGAAGTCTACAAAGTAATCGGCGTCAATGTGACGGCCGGTTTCATTGCAATAGGCCCGGACGTCGTGAACCGTTGGCGGTACAAATCGTTTTTCCCGTTTTCGGCTGCCTTTCGTTTCCGCTTCCCTGGCCTGTTCCGTTTCTTCATCGGCCCTGGCTTGAGTCCGTGGAAAATTTTGATACATGTCATGGAAAGTTTTGTTACATGTCGTGGAAAGTTTTGATACATTCAATGGAAAATTTTGATGCATAGGGAAGCGGATTTTATTCACGCTGCCACGGTTTCCCGATACAACTTCAATCAGCCCACAAGCTGCCAGGCACTGCAAGGCCCGGCGATAAGTTGGGCGTGATATATTTAAAATCGCCCCTACGTCGTCTTGCTTGATACAGACGGCCATTTCCCCGGCCGCTTCCTCATCGGGCCTTATACGGCCAATGAGAAGCCCTAAGACGACTTTCGCCGTCAATGGCAAGGCCTTGTATGCTTCATCGACAAACAAGAAGCCGGGAATGACAAGGCCTTCTTTCAAGTCTTCCATGTTTTCAACTCCTTTCGTATTTTGATGATCTAATTTTTTGACTGCCTATAAGTAAAACCGCCCCCTTAAAATGGGGTACAGGTATGGCTATATATAGTATGTGTACCAAAATGGTACCGTGAAGGCGGTTCCAAAAGCTGTTATAAATTACGGCTATAACTCGCATAATCTAGCCAATCGTGGCCATTTTTCGTAATTTTTTCACGGTATCAAAATGGTACCGTGAAAAGTGTTCAACGGCATTTGTTGGTACCAAAATGGTACCGTCACGGTACCAAAACGGTACCGTAAAAAAATCGTTTTCTTAATGGTTCACGGTACCAAAATAGTACCGTGAAAAAGTTTATTTCGTGATTTTCCACGCATCCGACCAACTGTAACTATTAGGCCTATTAGAGTATCGTTCATGATTTACCTTGATAAATCCTTTCTCCTCAAGTTCTGCTATAGACCGGATAACAGTACTATGGGACAATCCGCACTTAGATTCATAATATGAACGGGAAAAGTTAAATTCTTTTTTCCCAGCGCAAGCCTTTATCATTTGTATCAGCACACGAAAAGTAGCATGACTAAGGCCTTGCACCGCCTTACTTTCAAGAAATGAATCTCCCAGCCGTATATAGTGGGCGTCTTCACGTGTCATATATGCCGTTTCCCATAGATTCAAGGGCACTCTTTTTTTCCTTCCCATCTTCACCACCTGCCATTAAGGGTAAGTAAGCGGCCCCTGCACCGGGCAGGAACCGCCACTCTATTTCAAGGAAGCGGCCGACCGCTATTGCATCGCCCGTCTCTATCTGTTAAAATTCAAACAGGAATAAGGCCTCTCAAGTCTTTCCTGTTGCCGTTTCGGATCTGCAAACCCGGAACGGCTTTTTTATTTGCCTTTCTGGCCTTCTCTGCCATGGTAAAATCTCCCTTCAAATAAGCTAAAAACGGTGTATTAGTGGCCGATTTTGGGGCCACTTATTGGAGCCGCCCAGCTTTCCAATTTTCCATAGCTTCATCCCTTGTTGGGGCGGCTTTATACCGCTTCCCCGTCACTCTATCTAGTACGTAAAACATGCCTTGAGGAATCGTGATTGTATCCGCGAACGTGTAGCACATGGCAGGAAGTGCCCCCATATGACAAACGTCTTTTTCCATAACATACAGCCCCTTTCCTTATTACTGGCCAGGTATTCCAGTACATGGCCAATTATCCGTTTCATTCAGCCTCGTAGCACTTATAACCTTAATTGACGGCCGTTTTCCTATCTGCATCCAGGGCCAGCGCATGGCCTACAGATATACCGTATAAAAAGGCGTCTGCCTCTCCAGCGTTCACCTGCTTTATAATGAGTTCGCACAGCTGGCTATATTCACAAGCAGATAAATTCAAGGAGTTTAAATAGTTTCCCAGCTCAACAGCTGCTGCCGTAAATTTAGCCGTTCGGCCAGCCGACGCATTTACCGCTGCTTCTCTTTCCATTTTTATTTCCCCTTTCATTTACGTAACCACATTTTCTTTTCACTCCGTTCTTGTAAGAAGTGTTCAAAGTCTGCCAGCTTCACCAGGCGCAAGTTATAGCTCAAATCAAGGAAGGAATGGCAGTATTTCGGAATCTTTCGCATTTCAGTAAGCAACATATAAATAGTTGTTCGGCAAAGCGAAAAGCGTTTCTGCAAGTCGGGAGATCTAACCCATACGGCCCCGGCATTGTCTTCATAGATTCTGAATTTCGGATTTTTCATGGAGTCACCCCCTTTCTTCTCAAAAAGCATACAGGGCACTTTCGACGGTGTTTCTATTGTTCTTGTAATTCTTTTTGAGTGACGCCCCAACTCATCGGCTCATGGAGCAGGCAGGCCGCGCCATGAGTGAAGGGGCATCCCTGGCAATCGTTCTTTTCCAGCCGGTAATACAGGCAGAACCGTTCGAGATTTTTGGCCGCTTCCACGGCGCGCTTTTTCGTGTATTCCATGGCTATTTCTCATCCTTTGCAATCAAGTCCAAAACGTCTACCCCTAAAGCACGGGCCAGTTTCCCGACCGTCTTACAACGGACGTTTTCGCCGTCGTCGCGTAAAATGCGGATGAGCGTAGCGCGGCCGACGTTTGCTTTTTCGCCTAAATCAGCGACACCCATGCAAGCTCTTGCCATGGCAATTTTTAGTTTCATTACGTCGATAATCATAATTTTCACCACCTTATTTTTGCCACTTTTTGAATTTAATAATTTATAAATTAAAAAATTAGAATTTTTTAATTTCTTTTTTCGACTCAATAATAACATACTCGCCATTTAAATTGCAAGTTTTTGTTTCGCTTAGATTGTTTTTGAATCTAAAAAATGCTATTATAGCAGTAATAAAGGAGGGCTATTATGCATTTTAAAATAGAGAATTTTGGCCAAAAACTCAAAGAAGCCAGGGAAAAAAATAAAATTTCACGCGCTCAAATGGCAAAAAAGCTAAATATGACACCGCAAGCATACGGCGCGTATGAATTAGGAAAGCGCGAACCGCCTGTATCTAAATTGATTGACATCTGCGAATTTTTACATATTTCGCCCCACGATTTACTAGGATATGAAACCGACACAACCGACGAATTGGAACAAACCCTACTTGATATAAAAGAATGTGGCTTTCTCGTCTTTCCCGATAATCGCGATCAGACACAACCCATAGAAGACAGGCCAATTCATATTATCAATGAAGCAGAATCAAACGAGACAGGCGACGACATCTATACTATAGACGGGAAAACCTTAATAGACTTATCGCAAAAAATTGACAGTATGGCCATGAACACATACAGGGAAAGCAAGCACCAATTATACAAGCTTGCTTTCGATGAAGTTCAAAAGCTACAAGCACAACTATTTTATGACCAACTCAAAAACGACCCACGTTTCAAGGAATTACGCGACAAAATGACCAACATTGCCCCCAATTTCTTTGATATGGATAATATCAAGGATGAAGACAACGACAATACACCCAGCGACAAATAAGCCGCTTCCGTGACAAGTTTTGACAGGTTCCACAAACAAACCTTGATTCAAAAAGCATACAGGACACTTTCGACGGTGACGACGTTCAAGCATTTTGAAAAGAGGTCATCTATATGTGGATTGAAAAAGTTACCAATTCAAAGGGAACACGCTACAAATACCGGGAACGGTTCACGGCATCCAATGGCCGTACAATCACGGTGAGCCTCACCCTAAACAGTAATAGTTCACGCGCCAAAAAGCAGGCCGCCGACGCCTTGCGTGAAAAGTTCTTCAAAAAAGCAGGCCTTGCCAGGGAAGCGGAAAAGGAAGCGGCGCGCGCCATCACGGTACACGCTCTTTGTGATGAATGGTTTTCCATCCATCGGCAAATGGTAAAGGAAAGCACAGCCTATACAGAATCCTTGTGGATCAGAAAACTAAAGGCCAATATTACCCCTTCCCTTTTAGTGGCAGATTTGACGGCCGACTATATGACGCGGTATTTCATGGGGCAATACTACGAAAAGCAAGCCTCTTATTCCTACGTGTCTTCACAGCTGGCCATATTCAAGCAAATCATGCGTTATGCTGCCCAAAAAGGATACATCGACCAGGCCGCCGACTTCCTGGCCATCAAGCTCAAGCGACGGCCGGCGACGGCGCAAGAATTGGCCAAAAAGAATAACAAGTTTTTGAGCCGCGATGAATTACGCGACGTCCTGGCCCTCATCGCCCAAAAGTCGCCCCGTATAGCTCATGCTATGGAATTTATCGCCCTTACGGGCCTACGTTGTGGGGAATTACTGGCCCTACGCTGGCAGGATGTGGACTTGATGAAAAAGAGCGTCAACGTAAACGCTACGATTGTAAGAACCATTCCAAATGGGGCCGAGGGGAAGCGGAACACGCCTAAAAACGTGTACAGCTATCGAGTGGTACAGCTTGACGACCGCGCCATGAAGATTCTTCAATGGTTCAAGGCCGATAACGACCGTATGCGTCTATGGGGCCATGCTACTTATACGGATACGGGCTATATCTTCACCACCAAAAAGGGCCAGCCCCTTGATATTTCCACCATTGACGTCCTACTTTCCCGGCTGGACTATCCCAAACATATTACAACCCATGTTTTCCGCCATACCCACATTAGCTTACTTGCGGAAATGGGAGTACCTTTGAAGGCCATCATGCAACGCGTCGGACATCGCAACCCCAATACAACGTTAAGCATCTATACCCATGTCACAGACGCCATGCAAGATGAGGTTGTGGAAAAGCTCAACGCCATGATCCTATAAAAAAAGCCCCCTTTCTCCAGGGAGCAGAAAAGGGGCAAAAAGGAGCAAGTATTTTAGATTTTACGATAAACTACGAACGAATGAAGGCAACAAAAAAGCCGCGGTAATAGGTTTATTACGCGGCTTTAAACACTATCGAACATTGTATGAATATCTCTCAAAAAGATTGTCTTTATTATACGGCAAAGGGATGGCGTCATGCAAGGGATTTCCCCCAATTACCAGCTGTTGCGGTGGCGCCAGAAGGACGGCATGAGGATAGCCAGGACCGGCAGGGCTTCCAGGCGGCCCATGAGCATGGACAGGCAGAGGGCGACTTTGCTGAGCGGCGGCAGGGCCGAACAAGTAGCCGTCGCACCGAACTGGCCGAATCCTGGCCCGCAGCTGCCCATGGTCGAGACACTGAGGCCGATGGCATCGAAGATGGCCACGCCGTCAAAGACCATGATGAACGTCCAGAGGACGCCGAGCATGGTGTAGATGAAGAAGAATTTGGCTACGCCGTAAATGAGGTCCATCGAGAATTCTTCGCCATTAGAACGGATGTGCAGGACCATGTTGGGATGTATCTTCTGGCGGATGATGGCGGCAATGGTCTTGACCAGCAGCATGACGCGCGTCACTTTCAGTCCGCCTGTCGTCGAACCGGCACAGCCGCCGATGAACATCAGGACCAGGAGGATGAATTTGGAAAAGACCGGCCACTGTTCAAAGTCGTTGGAGACGAAGCCCGTCGACGACGAAATGGACACGGACTGGAAAAAGGCCTGGCGCAGGGCTTCGATGCCGTCCCACTGCTGGGCCAGGACCAGGTTGAGGGCCATGGCCGCCGTCGAGATGGCGACGATGGCCAAGTAGACGCGGAACTCCGTATCGCCGAGGATGACTTTGCAGCCCTTCTTCCAGGCCGCGACGTACATGCCGAAGTTGGCGCTGCTGATGAGCATGAAAAAGGACAGGCAGCATTCGACGACAGGGCTGTCGAAATGGGCGACGCTGTTATTGTACGGCGAGAAACCGCCCGTAGCGATAGTGGCAAAGGCGTGGTCGGCTGCGATGAGGAAGGACATGCCGCAGAGCATGAAGACGACCGTCGAGGCAACGGTAAAGACGACGTACACCGTGAACAGGGCCTTGGCCATCTCCTTGATGCGCGGCAGGGCCCGGTCCGACCGGGGGCCTGTGCTTTCGGCATTGAACATGTGGACGATGCCCTTGCCGAACTGAGGAAAGACAGCGATGAAGATGACGATGATACCCAGGCCGCCGAACCAGTGGGTCAGGGCCCGCCAGAGGACCAGGCTGGCCGGCATGGCTTCGATGTCGTCGATGACCGTCGCCCCCGTGCCGGACAGGCCGGAAATACATTCAAAGACACCGTCCAGGACGGACAAATAGCCGCCGGCAGCATAGGGAACCATGCCCAGGAAAGTGACCATGATCCAGCCCAGAGCCGTAATGGCCACGCCTTCGCGGACAGTCAGGCTGTCCGTCGGCCGATGGCCCTGCCACATGAGCAGGCGCCCTATGAGGAGGCTGATGACAATGGCCACGAGGAACGCGGCGATACTGGCTTCCCCATAGAAAAGGGCGACGACAAAGGGAATCATCAAGGCCAGCCCGCAGGCCTGAGCCAATTTCCCCAAGACAAATAAAACAATTCGTATATTCATGGTGTACCTCCTACCAGCGCCGCCGCAGATAACCGAATGCGGTCTGGATGACGACGAGGAAGGAAAAGATTTCGACGCGTCCTAAAATCATGAGGAAACTGCAATACAGCTTAGTCCATGCCGGCAGGACGGAAACGTCGGCTACGCCGAAGAGGTCCATCGTCGACCCGACACTGGACAGGCAGCCTACGGCCATCCCCATGGCCTGCATGGGCGTGACGCCGGACAGGGAAATGATCAGCATGGAGACGAAGAACGTCGCCATGAAGAGGAAGAAATAACTGAGGACACGGCTGATGATCTTCATATCGACAGGGACGCCGTCGATTTTCAAAGAAATGACCATGTGCGGATGTAGGGTCCGGCGCATTTCCTGGGCAGCCATCTTGAAAAGGACCATGAAGCGCATGACCTTGAGACCGCCTGTAGCCGAGCCGATACAGCCGCCGACAAAGGCCAGGGCAAAGAGGACGTACTTGTCGAATTCCGGCCAGGTGCTGTAGGCGGCTGACGAAAAACCGCTGGTGCTGATGAAGGACAGGACCTGGAAAAAGCCGTAGCGCAGGTTATCCCAGCCGTCGTAGACGCCGAAACGCCACAAATGGAAGGATACGAGGCAGCCCGTGACGACGACGACGGTCAAAAAGGTCCGCCATTCGGCATCGCAGAAAAGGCTCTTGAAGTCGCGCCGTTCCCAGCTCTTCCAGTAGAGGAGGAAATTGCCGCTGGCCAGGAGCATGGATACAGCTCCGGCCGCTTCCAGGGCCAGGCTGTCATATTGAGAAAAATCGAAGAGCGAATCGCCGCCGCTGGTGGACATGGTCATGAGGCCCTGATTGACGGCCATGCCCAAAGGCAGGCCGGCCAGGACGTAGAGGACCATGGAAAAGGCCGTAATGGCCAGGTAGATGAGACCGGCCTGGCGGGCCGCTTCCTGCATGCGGGCCACCATGGGGCTGAAGGATACGCTCTGATGGACGGACAAGGTCAGGCCGAAACAGCCGCTGACCTGGGGCATGACCGATACCAGGAGGAGGATGAAGTTGAGGCCGCCGAGCCATTCCATGAGGCTGTGCCACAACAAGAGCGACTGCGGCAGGCCGGCCCCGCCGTCAGCCAGGCACGACGTCCCAGTCGTCGTAAAAGCCGAGACGCTTTCAAAGAAGGCGTCGACAGGCGATGCGAAAGTGCCGGCCATGACGTAGGGAATCATACCCAAAAGGCCCAGGAGGAACCAGGCCGATACCATGTACCAGGCCCCCTCCCCCGGTCCCAGGTGGCGTTTGTGATGGCGGCCGCGGTAACGGCAGAACGCCGCTGCAAGCAAGGCGGCGGCCAGGGCCGGGGCAAAATAGACCAGGCCCGCTTCACCCCACCACAAGGCGGACAGCAGAGGGATGAGCAGCGCCAGACCGTTGATCAGGGCCAGGCGGCTGACGAGATAAAAGACGATACTGCGGTTCATGGTCTATTCCCTGCCTTTGAAGTACTTCATGACCTTCTTGGAATATTCCGTCTGGATGAAGAGGATGATCCGGTCGCCGGCCATGAGGACGGACTGGCCGTTCGGGATATAGGCTTCGCCGTCACGGACATAGGCGCAGACCAGACATTCCTTGGGCAGGCGGACATCCATGAGGCGCTTTCCGGCTACGGGAGCCCCGTCCTGGACGATGACTTCCACGGCTTCAGCCTTGGCCCCTTCCAGGAGGGACACGGAGACGACACCGCCGCGGCGGGCAAAGGCCAGGACTTCGCTGGCCGACAAGAGGCGTGTCGACAAGACGATATCGACGCCGACCTTTTCCATGAGGTCGCCGTATTCGATGCGCGACACGCGGACGATGGTCTTCTTGGCGCCCAAGTGCTTGGCGATGAGGGCCAGCATGAGGTTCAGGCGGTCGTCATCGGTCAGGCAGATGACGACGTCGGCATCGGCAATGCCTTCCTGTTCCAGGAGGTCGATGTCCGTGCCGTCGCCGCAAATGGCCAGGCCGTTGTCCAGGAGTTCTGCCACCTGGCGGCAGCGTTCGCGGTCTTTATCGAAAATCTTGACCTTGATGCCTTCCTTGTCGAGCATGGGGGCCAAAAAACGGCCGGACCGGCCGGCGCCGATGATGATGACCCGTTCGACCATCTTCGTGTCGCTGGGGACGAAGTTCTCACTGAATTTCTCGATGGCCTTGGGGTCGCCGATGAAATACGCATTGTCGTGCGGGAACAGGCAGTCATCACCATGAGGGATGATCATGCGGTGATCGCGGAAAATCATGCCGGCCAGGATGGACGGCGGCATGTTCATATCCTTAAAGGGGATGTTGATGAGCGGCGAATGGCGGCGGACCTTGGTTTCAAAGAGCCGGACCTTGCCGTTGGCGAAGTCTTCGACGTTGAGGGCGGCCGGCGTCATGAGGATGCGGTTGATTTCACGGGCCGTGATCATTTCCGGATTGAGCATGAGGTCGATGTCGAAATTCTGCTTCAGATAATCCTTGGCTTCCGACAGGAACTGCATGTCCCGGATGCGGGCCGCCGTGTACTTGATGCCGTGTTTCTTGGCCATGATACAGGCGACCATATTGACTTCATCGACAGCCGTACAGGCGACGAGGATATCGGCACCGCGGATATCGGGATCGTTCATGGTAATCGGGCTGGCCCCGTTGGCCAGGACGGTCAATACATCGAGATTATTCTTGACGACTTCCAGCCGTTCTTCATTATGATCGACGACGACGACGTCGAATTGTTCATTCGATAAGAGCTCGGCAATACTGTACCCCAGCTTGCCGGCGCCTACGACAACGATACGCAAAGGAAAGACCTCCTTGTAAGTCGAAATAGAAAGGAGGCTGCCACACGAAGACAGCCTCTTTTTATACTTTAAGTTTGCAGTTTTTAGTTTGTAGTGAATGACTAAAAATTAAAACCCATCCTCTACAAACTACAAACGCTATACTACAACTTTTGAAGACAAAGGGCTCCACATGACGGCACAAACCACCATGTTCCAGCCCCTACAAATAGTATCACATTTTGTCCTTTTTGTACATCTTTCCTTTTCGCCGCCAAGGCGATGATCTGGCAGCCCTCTCCCCTTTGCCCCGAGCCAGCCAACACTCACCCTCAGGCCCGCGGCGCCAGGTGCTGCTTCTGTTCGTACATCTTGGTGTCGGCCCGATTGAAGACGGCCCGGTAGGCCGTGTCGCGTGTCTTGTCGTAGACGGCCATGCCTACGGAAGCGGCGAGCTGCGTCCACGGCTGAGCGGCACTCAGGTCGCGGATGTGTTCAAAGGCACGGACTTTCTCGAATAAGGCGTCCCGATGAGCATAGTCCTCGCCTTCGAGGATGACGACGAATTCGTCGCCGCCGATGCGGTAGACCGGGCTGTGCTTATAGATGCGGCAGACGGCCTGGCACAGGCGCTGTAAGGCGATGTTCCCCTTTTCGTGGCCAAAACGGTCGTTGACGTCCTTGAGCTGGTTCAAGTCGACCATGACCACGGCAAAGGCAGCCTGGCCGGCGGCGATTTTCTGGTTGAGGTCGTAGACCTTCCTGTTGTAGGCGGCGACGTTCTTGACGGCCGTCAGTTCATCCTGATAGGCCTGTTTCTGCATGGCGCCGACGTATTTGCGCATCCGTTCCATCGTATCGTTCATATGGCCTGCAAGCCGCCCGATTTCATCTTGAGCTGTACTGTCCAGAGGCTGGTCATATTCGCCGCGGCCCAGGCGGCGGGCGGCTTCACTGATGTCATGCAGGGGCCGGACGATACGGTTCGCCGCCCGGATAGCCAGGAGCGTCGACAACAGGCCGATGACGACGGTCACAGCCAGGATCCCGAAGGTCATGAGCTGGCGGCCGGCATAGATTTCCCGTTCCGGTGCCGTCACGCCCAGTTTCATGCCATTCTTCAAGGTCGCAAAGCCCATGGCCATGGGAATGCCCTGATAGTAATAATGAATCAAATGGGTATCCGTCGCTGACTGCTCCAGCAGCTCTCCGTGGCTGACGATATCGAAGCGCGGCTTGAACTCGTAGGCCACCTCCCTGCCATCGGGATGGAAATAAAAAGTCTGCCAGTCCTTGAAGAGGAAGCCGTATCCGCTGTCATAGACCTTCATGCTGCCGATGAGGTCGCAGAGCATGTTGAAGTCGATATCGACGCCGACGACGGCGACGAACTGGCCTTGGACGTAGACGGGCATGACGTAGCTGATCATGCGGACACCATTATTGTCATTGACGTAAGGTGTCGTCCACAAGGCCCTCTTCTCACGCAAGGGCTGATAATACCAGTTCGTCCGGCCCGCGTCGGCTTCCCCGTACGCCTCGACGGAGGTAATGGGCTGGGACACAAAATCATGACGCGCATCTTTGCGGGTATACCAGAAGCCGTCCGGCCCGCCGGCCAGGTCTTCATTGTAATGGAGGTAATAGCCCTGGACGCCGTCGATGCCGGATACAGCATTATAAAAAGACCGGCTAATCATGGCTTCCAGCCGGTCGCGGTTGGCTTTATTACGCAAGTCCTGGGGATTTTTGACTTCATGCTCGATGGTATGGCCGATATAGTGGACGATGTCTTCGGACTGCATGAAAATTGGATTCAGTGTCGTACTGGCGTGGATGGCCCGGCCAGTGAGGGTCGTGGCGGCGATTTCCGTCTCGCTGCGGTCGACGAGGAAGACGCAGAGGCTGCCGAAGACCAGGGTCAGCGTCAGGGAGACGCCGCAGATGACGGTCAAAAAGCGGGACCGTATAGTTTGCATCATGAAAGGGTCCCTCCTTTATGCAGCTGACAGGCCGGGCAGCAGAGCGCCGGCCGCACACAGGCCAGGGCCAATTTCCGACCGCTCCGGGGAACGGCGATGTACGTGACCTCTTTCCACGTATAGCCTGCATCCGCTCCTTTCTGGCGGAAGCGGAAGCAATCCGACTGGTCCCCTTGGGATAATTTCCTTTTGAGCGCCGTATAATCGGTGAAATCCAGGAAGCGCTGGCAGTCATCGGGATGGATATAGCTCCGGGCATAGTGATGAAGGAACTGGCGCATGAAGAGGCATTTCTCCATGAGTTCCCCGGCTACGGCATGGCGCGAGAACAAGGGGATCCCGGCTGATTTGTCCAAGTCGATGAGGTAGATGACATCGTACAGGCGGTAGAGCTCATGAATGTGGACGTTCAGCGCCTCCTGCTCCTGGATGTGTTCGTCCAGGGTCAGGTTGTGCAGGGACACGGTCAGCATCCAGCACGACGGCATGGAGGCAACGAGTTCCGCCGTGAGCTGGACGTAGTAGCCCTTTTCCGACTGGAAGATCGTTTCCAAATGACCGCTCTGCTTGAGGCCTTCCATGAGGTCCCGGAAATGGGCATAAAGCCGCGTTCCAGGCCGGTTGATGCGCAGTTCGGCACTGAGGGCCGTAATGCGGCCGAAACTGGCCAGCTGATCCCGATAGGCCTGATTGAGATAGACGTGATGGAATGCTTGGCCGTCGTATTCGACCAGGGCCAGGGACTGATGGGTCCGGCGGATGGCGGCGCTGGTTTTCTCGTAATAAGCTCGGCTGGCCGCATCTTCGAAAGACCGGTACTGGCCTTCCAGATAGGAAAATAAATCGTTCCAGGGCATGGGCTTACTGAAGAAATAGCCCTGGAGCTTATCGCAGCCTACAGAGGCCAGGAAATCGACGTGTTTCTGCGTCTCTACGCCTTCGGCCAGGCTCTGGCTGCCGATTTCCTTGATCATGTCGACGGTATTGCCGATGATGGAACGGGCCTTGTCCGTCGACGACGAGAGGAAATGCGTATCCAGCTTGATGATATTGAAGTCATAATCCTTGAGGACGTTGAGCGACGAATAGCCGCTGCCAAAATCGTCCATGAGAATTTGGTAGCCAGCCTGGAGGAAGCGTCCCAGGGCCTCTTTGATGACTTCTTTATCGTGGACCAGCATGGTCTCCGTGATTTCCAGATGGATGAGGTCCCGCGGCAGGCCATATGTCCGGACCGTATCTTCGACGACCTGGAAGATGTCGCAGAGGAAAAAGTCCAGACGCGACAAATTGAAGGATACCGGGACGACGGGAAGCTGCTGATCCAGGCGGCGGCGCAGGGCCTGGCAGGTCTGGCGCAGGATGTAGCAGTCGAGTTTATAGATGTCGTGGTTCTTTTCCAGGATGGGAATGAAGCGGGCCGGCGACAGGAAGCCGACGACGGGGTCATTCCAGCGGGCCAGGGCTTCCATGCCGCAGACGGCACCGGTCAGGGTGCGGATGACAGGCTGATAATAGACCTGGATCCAGCCGTGCTCAATAGCGTCATCACAGTGTCCGGCAATGTAGTTGTTGACCGTAATCAGCTTCTGCAGGTCCTGGGTATATTCCAAGACGGAGACGCCCACTTCATCGCGGATGTGCTGGCAGGCGATTTTGGCATAATCCACGGCCAGAGCCGGGTCGACGACCTGATTTTCAGGAAAATGGTAGACGCCGGCCTTGATTTCCAGCTGGTACTTGCGATAGACCTGGCAGATGGATTCATGAAGTGTTTCCAGCTTTTCCCGCACAGACCCTTCCGGCGTGAGCAGCTGGAAGTGGTCATTGCGGCGACGCGACAAGAAGCCCTGCGGGAAGGTTTCCCGAATCATGGTGGCCAGGCCTTTCAGGCAGTCATCGCCGACGGCGACGCCATAGCGGATATTGACGAGCTTGAAGTTGATGACGTTGAAATAGACCAGGCAGTATCCCGACAGGGACTGACCGGATTCCATGAGGTCCCGGACATACTGGAGGAAGCGCCGGTTCCCGGGCAGGCCGGTCATGTTGTCGATGTCGCTGGTCAGGTATTTGCGGTCGTAATCGGCGATAAAGACGTAATAGACCTCACCCACGCCGGGCAGGGTGACTTTGCGGCTGAAGTGTTCTGCATAGCGTACGGTACCGTCACAGGCGATGACGCGGTAGCGGGCATAACTGGTCTGGCAGACGTCGCTCGCCGTCTGCTGGCGGATATTCTGTTCTACCAGTTCCCGGTCCCGCAGGTCGACCATGCCGCGGAAGCTGTGATGGACGTAGTCGGCCAGTTCTTCGTAAGAAGCGCAGCCAAAAAAGCCGATGACATAGTCACTGGCATAGAGCAGTGTTTCCCCTTCATCGGCTTTATAAATAAAGATTCCCCCGGCCAGGCTCTGGGGGATGCAGGCCGTCAAAGCGGCCTGGTCCTTCCCGTTCATTTGATGTTCCATACGTCCATCTCCCGTCGTAATATATTTTATATTTCGTATATACCATCCGTATATTTCTGTATATATTTCTATTTCATTATATTACAAGCCTGACAGGAGTACAAGCGCCTAGTCGGCACCGGCCAGAGCCAGCAGGGCTTCAATGGGTGTCATCTTGCCCGTATCGGTCGTGCGGGACACGGCCGTCCGCACCAGGCCGGTCCGGGCATCGTACCATATTTCGTCATACGTGAGGGCAAAGTCATATTCTTTTCCCTTGAGGCGCCGCGCCTGGAACTGGCGGAGCAGGACCTCGCTGCAGCCGTTCTGCCGGGCCTGGCGCAGGGCTTCTCCCAGGGACTGTTCCCTGCGGGCAAAGACAGGATGCAGGCGGTAGCCGAGCTGGTCGTCGGCAGCCCGTTCCAGATAGGGCGTATCGGCCTGCAGGGCCTCGTCGAGGGTCAGGGACAAGGGCGGGACCCAGACCGGTGAGCCGAAAGGCCGGCCGCCATCGTCTGGCACAGCATGGCCCAGATAGGTTTCATAAGCCGTCTTAGCATCGTAATAACGGCGCAGAGCGGTGTCGGCATATCCGGCTATATCATGGGCAAAGCGGCGCGTCGTCGGCGCTGCCTGCCAGACCGTCTTGTCCGGGAACTGTTCATACGTGCGGGAAACGGCCTGTACGGCCTTTTCTACGGGATCGCCCTCCATGACGATGCGGTCCAGCCGGATGCGCCGGCCGTAAGCCTCATTAAAGGCGTCATTGCCGACAGCCGGAGCGCCGAAGGTCACGACCTGGAGCTGCGACGCACCCTGGTCGGCCAGGCGGGCCGCCGCCAGGACGGCGACGGCTCCGCCCAGGCTGTGACCGGTCAAGGTCAGCCGTTTCGGTGCATGGGCATCGGCAGCCAGCACCTGGCCTACGGTCTGGCCGCCATAGGGCGCTGCCAGAAGGGTCGTCGTGTAGTGGTCAAAGCCGGCATGGACGCGGCGGACGCCGTCCTTTCTAGCGGTCTTCCCGGCCGTGCCGCCGTAGGCGACGGAATGGAGGTTCAAATCGGACTTGATGTCGGCCAGGCTGGCCGTTCCGGTCACGGCCAGGAGCGTATCGTCCCCTTTCCGGGCCAGGTGGAACTTGGCTTCCGATTTATCATCCTTCTGGACCTGGCTGTCGATGTGCCAGCCCCGGCGCACCAGCTCATGACGGGCTGCCAGACCGGGCCTGTCGCCGTAAGAAGCCATGGCCATCCAGGAACAGAGGGCTTCCTGCCGGGCCTGTTCATAAGCGGCGCGCGGCGAATCGGCAAAGACAGAAAAAGCTGTTGTCACGCAAAAAAGGCACGTGAAAACAGCTTTGTAACAAGAAGTGAACATAGGCTTTCCCCTTTCCAGCCCATCAGGGCTCGTAGGACAAAATGGAAAAGACTTCCCGGTTCGGATGGTGTGATTCTTCAAAATAGAGAGTCCGCTTCAGCTCCCGTTCCCATTCGGCTTTGCGCTTCTTGTCCTTGAGCAGGGCCAGGACGTCGGGATGGGCTTCGATGAGGATATCCCCTTTGATGTGGCGGACCTGGACCATATGGCGCAGGCGGCGGATGATCTGGATGGCCACGGTTTCCGGCGAATAGAGGTAGCCTGAACCGCCGCAGACGTCACACGGGCTGAACTGGACCTGGTACAGGCTCTGGCGGGCCTTCTTGCGGGTGATTTCCACCAGGTTCAGGGCCGTCATGCCCAAGACGCGGGTCTTGGTGCAGTCCTGCGCCGTTTCCCGGGTCAGGATCTGGAGGATTTCGTCGCGTTTCGTCGGCTGGGCCATGTCGATGAAATCGATGATGATGATGCCGCCAATATCGCGCAGGCGCAGCTGGCGGGCGATTTCCACGGCCGCTTCCTTGTTGACGTGGAAAATCGTGTCCTGCAGGGTCGAACCGTTACCGGTGTACTTGCTGCTGTTGACGTCGATGACCGTCAGGGCTTCCGTGTGGTCGATGACCAGATTGCCCCCTGACGGCAGGGGCAAGATGCGCGACATGAGGTGGGGCAGGCTCTCTTCGATGGCGTACTGTTCAAAGATGGACACCGTCCCTTCGTAGAGGCGGACGCGGCTGCGCCAGGCCGGGTCGGGAAAGACCTGGCAGATGCGTTCATAAGCTTCGCGGCTGTCGACGACGACTTGTTTGACGTCGGCCGTGAAATGGTCGCGGATCATGCGCATGACCAGGTCGGCTTCGCGGTATAAGAGGGTCGGCTTGCGGGACCGCTTATACCGCTGGAGGATGCTGTCCCACGTCCCCAGGAGATACTGCAGGTCCTTGAGGAGCTCTTCCCGGGAAACGCCCTTGGCGACGGTCCGGATGATGAGGCCCATGCCGTCGGGCTTGATTTCCGATACGATGCGGCGCAGGCGGTTGCGTTCTTCTTCATCGCGGATTTTCTTGGACACGCCGATGTAATCGACAGTCGGCATGAGGACGGCGTAGCGGCCGGCCAGGCTGATATTGGCCGTGACTTTCGGCCCCTTCATGCCCTGTTCGTCCTTGATGACCTGGACCAGGACGGACTGGCCCACGGAGAGGTGCATCTGCTGGATTTCTTCCTTCGACGCCGCCCGCGGGAACATGTCGCCCATATAGATGAAGGCGTTCCTGCGGCGGCCGATGTTGACAAAGGCAGCCTGCAGGGACGGCAGGATGTTCTGAATCGTCCCTTTATAGATATGGTTGACAATGTGCATGTCGTCATTGCGTTCGACAGCGAAATCACGAAGACGACCATCCTCCAGGATAGCCATGCGCGTTTCTTCTGGCATGACATTGCCTACGATTGTTTTCATCTTCTCATTCCTCCTGTGCGGGCAAATTGGTAATCGCAGACAGGCTATTTCACTAACAAGACGGCGAAATAACCCGTTTCTTTGGCGTCAGCCGCTTTTTCATAGACCCGTTCTCCCGGCAGGCCGCAGCGTTCGATCATCGACGCCTTGTCGAGGAGCTGCAGGTCCCGCAGTTCCTCCTGGATTGGTGCCAGCCGTCCCGAGGGCTTCATGATGACCTTGCTGCCTTCCAGGGCCAGCAGTTCTTTGCGGTGTGCATTGTTTCCGGGGATGACGATAAGGGCTTCATCCTTTTCGCACAGCGGCTGCTGGAGCTTGGCGGCGACGGCGCAGAAACTGGGCACGCCGGGCACGATTTCCGTGTCGTAGCCGGCCTCATGGACGAGGCGGTGGACGTAGATGCTGGTCGCGTAGACCGTCGGGCAGCCCAAGGTGATGAGGCAGACGTCGCGGCCCTGGTCGAGTTCGTCCTGCAGGCGGCGCGCCGCTTTCTCATGGGCTCCCTGGAGGACCTGGTCGTCGCGGGTCATGGGGAAATCCATGGCGATGACCATTTTATCTTCTAAGGAAACGCCGCAGCCGTCCAGGGCCTTCAAGAGGATGCCCTGGGCCGTGACGACGCCGGTCCGGCTCTGGGGCACGGCCAGGACGGGACAGGTCCTGATGATTTTCAGCGCCTTCAGGGTCAGCAGTTCCGGGTCGCCCGGGCCGACGCCGACGCAATAGAGTGTACCTTTCATGATCATCCCTCAAATAACGAATATTTCTGACCGTTTTCCTTGCGGACGAAAATACCCGTCCGCCGGGCCAGCATCATGTCCGTGTGGATGGGCAGGCCGAATTGGCTGCCCAGGATTTCCCAGACCTGGGACGGCTTGATGGCCCCTTCGCCGGTCTGATAGATGCCGACAGTCAGATAGACATTGCCGTCCTTCACATGGCCGTGGACGGCTTCGACGACGTGCTGCTTGACGTCGATGGTACGCACGCGGTGCTTGCCCTTGTGGGACACCTTTTCATAGAGGACGCTGGCTGCGTCATTGAATTTCGCCAAAATCTGGTTGAGTCCGTCCTGGCTGAGGTCTTCCGTCAGCGGGCCGCGCAGGGTATAGACGGCGTAATTGGCAATGGCCATCAGCTTCGGTGCCTTGGCATCGACGTATTTGCCATCGAGGACGGCAAAGCCCTGGGGCGACATGGCGTTCATGCGCGCCATGACGTCGGCGACGGGCAGCTTTTCAGCCAGTTCCATGTCGAGGTATTCCACATCGGCCGAGACACCGACGCCCAGGGCCGAGGCGAAGCTGAGCTTCATATGCGGATTGAAGCCTTCAGAATAACAGATAGGCAGTTTGGCCCGGATGATGACGTAGCGCACGGCCCGGGCAAAATCCAGGTGCGACAGGAATTGCAGGGCCCCATCTTTCTTAACAGCTAAACGTAGTCTTTCCATGGTCGTCCCCTTCCTTTCTGTCGATGATGGATACGCCCAGATTCGGGCAGACACCGCAGCCCGTACAGGGCAGGCGGCGGCAGTCGTGAGTCAGTTCAGCTCGAGAGGCCTTCTGCCATTCGCGCTTCAAATAGGCCTTGGCGGCGCCGTTGCTGAGATGGTCCCAGGGCAGGGCTTCGTCGAGGCTGCGCGTCCGGGCGGCATAGTAATCGGGGTCGATGCCGGCCAGGTCGAAGGCTTTCATCCACATATCGTAATCGAACATTTCCGTCCAGCCGTCGAACTTGCAGCCCAGTTTCCAGGCTTCGTAGAGGACTTTGCCCATGCGGCGGTCGCCGCGGGCGAAGGTCGCTTCCAGGCGGCCCGTCTTGGCATCGTGGTAATGGTAGGAAATGTGTTTGTCGTTGATGAGACCCTTGATGTACTGCTGTTTCCGTTCGATTTCTTCAATCGGCAGCTGGCCGAACCACTGGAAGGCCGTGTGCGACTTGGGTACGAAGCTCGATACGGAGACCGTGACCTTGCCGTTGTTCTTGTGGGTCACTTTGCGGTAGAGATTGAGGACCTTGTAGGCCAGGTCGGCGATACCGGCCAGATCTTCGTCCGTTTCTGTCGGCAAGCCCATCATGAAATAGAGCTTGACCGTGGACCAGCCGTTTTCAAAGGCATTTTCACAGGCTGCCAGCAAATCTTCTTCCGTAACGCCCTTGTTGATGACATCGCGCAGGCGCTGGGTCCCGGCTTCGGGCGCAAAGGTCAGGCCGCTCTTGCGGACCTGCTGGACCTTCTTGGCGATATCGACGGAAAAGCTGTCGACCCGCAGCGACGGCAGGCTGACGCTGACTTTCTGGCCCTTGAATTCGTCCAAGAGCTGGTCGACCAGTTCGGGCAGGCAGGAATAATCGGCCGAGCTCAGGCTCATGAGGGAAATCTCATTGTAGCCCGAATTGGCGATAATCTGTTTGGCCAGGTCGGCCAGGTGTTCCGGCGATTTTTCCCGGACCGGCCGGTAGAGCATGCCGGCCTGACAGAAGCGGCAGCCGCGGCTGCAGCCGCGGAAGAGCTCCAGGACGGCCCGGTTGTGGACGATGTCGATGTTGGGTACGATCGGTTTCGTCGGGAAGAAGACGTGTTCCACATCGGAAACGACGCATTTCTCGATTTCTGCCGGCGCTCCCGGTTCAGTGACGGTCAGGCCCTGGAAGTCGCCCTTTGCATCGTACTGGGCTTCATAGAAGGACGGCACGTAGTTGCCCGGCTGCTGGGAGAGCTGCTTCAAGAGGCCCTTCTTGCCGCCCGGTTTTCCCTGCTCTTTCCAGGCGATGATCGTATCGGCCAGGACCTGCGTCGATTCTTCCGATTCGCCCAGGAAAAAGACGTCGATGTAATCGGCCAGGGGTTCGGCGTTGTAGGCACAGGGACCGCCGGCTGCCACCAGGGGCATGTCGTCGCCGCGGTCTTTGGCAAAGAGCGGGATGCCGGCCAAATCGAGCATGTTGAGGATGTTGGTAAAGCTCATTTCGTACTGGAGCGTAAAGCCGACCATATCGAAGTCGCGCACAGGCGTCTTCGTTTCCAGGGAAAAGAGCGGATAGCCCTGGCTGCGCATGACTTCTTCCATATCCGGCCAGGGCGCGTAGACCCGTTCGGCTGCCACATCGGGCCGTTCATTGAGGAGCGCATAGAGGATGCGCAGGCCCAGATGGCTCATGGCGACTTCGTAGACGTCAGGGAAACAATAGGCAACGGTCAGTTTGACGGCATCGTGGTCCTTGACGACGCTGTTCCATTCGCCGCCGACGTAGCGGGCCGGCTTGCTGACTTTGCTCAGTAAAATCGGATCGATCTCCACGGGATGTGACAAATTAATTTCCTCCTTCACGGCGGGTTAAAAAATCATCGTCTGCTGACGCATGTAAATACTCAGTAAGAGGCCCAGGCCCATCATATTGGTCGTCAAGGCGCTGACGCCGTAGCTCATGAACGGCAGAGGGATCCCCGTGACCGGCATGATGCCGCAGGTCATGCCGACGTTGACCAGGATCTGGAAAGCCCACATGGAAACGACGCCTGTCGCCAGCATCATGCCGAAGCTGTCCTTGCAGTCCTTGGCGATCATGAGGCCGCGATAGACGAGGATGAAGTACAGGAACAAGAGGAAGACGCAGCCGAGGAAGCCCAGTTCTTCGCCGATGACGGAAAAGATGAAGTCCGTATGGTTTTCCGGCAGGAAGTTCAGCTGGCTCTGGGTCCCCTGGAAGAGGCCTTTGCCAAAGAGCATGCCCGAACCGATGGCGATCTTCGACTGGATGATATGATAGCCGGCGCCAAAGGGGTCGGCATTGGGATTGAGGAAGACCGTAATACGGGACTTCTGGTAATCCTTGAGGAAATGCCAGCCTACGGGCGCCAGGACGACGCCGGCCAGGAAGACGTTGCGCAAGAGGGACATCTTGATGCGGCCGACGAAGAGCATGCCGAAGGTAATGGCCAGGAAGACGAGACTCGTCCCCAAGTCAGGCTGTTTCAAGACCAGGAGGAAGGGAATCCCGACGTAGAGGCCGATGGGCAGGACCTGGCGCCATGTGTTGAGCTGGCCTACGCGGTCGCTGAGGATCGATGCCGTGCAGATGATCATGATGAGCTTGGAAAATTCCGACGGCTGCAGCGTGATTGGGCCGAGCTGGATCCAGCGCTGGGCGCCCAGGGCCGACGTACCGACGAACATGACGGCGACCAGCATGAGCAGGTTGATGATGTACAGGGGCTTGGCGTATTTCTTCAGCTTCGCATAATCGAAGCGGCTGAAAAAGAGGATGATCATCAAGTCGACGACAAAAGCCGCCCCCTGTTTTGCGACGAAGTCGTAGTTGATGGCCCCTTTATTGATATGCGTCGCACTGCCGATGATGCACAGGCTGATGCAGACGATGAGGAAGCTCACGATGAGCATGACTTTATCTAAATTTTTCCATTCTCGTTTAATAAACATTTCTCTCTCCTATCGACGATAGTGGCGCCAATTCCGGCATTCCTGACGGCGGCGCTGCAGCGACAGGCCCGGTAAGACTTCGGCCTGGGCCTGGTGTTTCGGCAAGAGGGCCGTCAGAGCCGTTTCCTCGATGGCCTTCCCCGTTTCCAGCCAGTCTGCCGTCGCCGACAGGGCCTGACAGAAAGGCAGGGAATCAGCCATACAGGTGATCCGCCCTTCCCCGGCAGCCCGGTCGATGCCATCATCATGCGGCAAGAGACCGGCGACGTGGCCGGTCTGCAAACGGGCTTTGGCTGCGTCTGGCGTGATGACGCCGTCAGCGTAAAAATTATTGAGGATGACGTCGTAGTGAAAGCGCTTCTGCCGGGCCGCGTACTGCATGACCTTAGCCGCATCGCGCAGGGACGACGGCGACGGTTCGACGACGAACAGGATCTCATCGGCCAGGGCCGTCGCCGCCTGATAGGCGCCGTCGCGGCCGGGCGGGCAGTCGATGAGGGTATAGTCATAGGACCCGGACAGGGACTCCAGGACATATTGATACGACGGGATGTCGATCCGCTCCCAGGTCCGCTTCTGGCTGGCCGGCAGGAAATCCAGTCCCGGCACGACCGGCAGCAAAGCCTGGCCGGGCAGGCATTTCCCCCGCGCAGCCTGGGCGGCATCGTAATGGATGGACCCGTCCAGACCGAAGAGCAGGTCGAGGTTGCGCAGGCCCATGTCGGCGTCGGCCGCCAGGACGCGGTGGCCCCGGCGCTGCAGGAGGACAGACAAGGCCGCCGTAATCAGGGTCTTGCCGACGCCTCCCTTACCGGAGGCGATGGCGATGAGCTGGGACATGAAATCACTTTCCTTTCTGATGAGATAAGGCCGTCATCAGGACTTATCGGTCAGACTCAGCCCCATCGCGATGGCTGCTGTCCTTCCCGTCCTGCGCATTCTTATTGGCCTTGTTGTCCTTTTCTTTGCCGTCCTTGTCTTTATCCTTCGGTGCGCCTTCGGCGTATTCACCGACGTGGAAGTAGGCTTCCAGCATGGAACGGACAATCGGGCCGGACGACAGAGACCCGAAACCGCCCTGTTCCGTCAGGACGGCGATGACGATGCGCGGATGTTCATACGGCGCATAGGCGACGAACCAGCCATGGTCCGTACCGCCGAAGTTTTCCGCCGTCCCTGTCTTACCAGCGACCTGGATGGGGAAGCCGGCGAACAGGGAACCAGCTGTACCGGATTCTTCAGCAACGTTACGCATCCCTTCGCGGACCAGGTCCAGCGTCGATTTGGATACGGACAGGGTGCCGACCTGTTCCGGTGCAAAAATCTTATACGGCGTGCCGTCGAGGTTGTCGATACGGCTGACGATGAACGGCCGGTACTGGATGCCGCCGTTAGCGACTTCGCTGACGATCATGGCTGCCTGGAGCGGCGTAACCAGCTGGAACCCCTGGCCGATAGCCGAGTTGAACGTATCACCGAGGTACCATTCATCGTGGAAATTCTTCTTCTTATATTCCGCACTGGCGACCAGGCCCGGTGCTTCGCCGCGCAGGGCGATGCCCGTCTTCTTGCCCATGCCGAACATGCGGGCGTATTTCGCCAGTTCGTCAATGCCGACGCGGCGGCCCATTTCGTAGAAGTATACGTTATCGGACTTAGCCAGGGCTTCGACGAAATTGATCCAGCCCAGGGCTTCGCCGCCGGCGTTGCGCATGTCGACCAGCCAGTGGCGGCCACTGTCGAAGATCATTTCATCAGGCGTGACTTTCTTGAGTTCCAGGGCTGCCGAACCGGTGATCAGCTTGAACGTAGAGCCCGGCGGATATTCGCCGGCAATGACGCGGTTTTCCATGGGGTGATTGGGATTGTCGTTGATGAGGGACCATTCTTTTTCCGTAATGCCCCGGGTAAACCAGTTCGGGTCGTAAGCCGGACGGCTGGCCATGGCCAGGACGGCGCCCGTATTGGGGTCGATGGCGACGGCAGCGATGCCGTGGGTGCCGATGCCGTTGGCGATCTGGCGGTCCATGGCCCGTTCCGTAGCCTGCTGCAGGTAGAGGTCGATGGTCAGGTGCATATTGTGACCGGCTACGGGGTCCTTGCGTTCCATTTCCTTGACCGGACTGCCGGCGGCGTCGACTTCGACCTGACGGCCGCCATCCTTGCCGCGCAGGAGGTCATCGTAATAGGCTTCCAGGCCGGCCCGGCCAATCTGGGTGATGTTGGATACGCCTTCGACGCCTTCCAGGCGCTTGGCGTCTTCTTCATCGATCTGGCCGACGTAGCCAAAGACCTGGGCGGCCATCATCTTGTACGGATAATAGCGGATCGGCTGGACGTCGACGGAGACGCCAGGCAGGTCGTTGCGCTGTTCTTCGATTTTCGTGACGATATCCTGGGTCAAGTCATTGGCCAGGACCGTCGGCACGTAAGAGCTCTTGACCTTCTGGACCTTTTCCCGCAGCTTATCTTCCGGCATGTTGAGGATGCCGGCCAGTTTCTGCAGTTCTTCGTCGCTCATGCCGTCCTTAGGCGGCACGTAGGTCACCATGAAGCTCGGCCGCGAGCCGACGAGGATCTGGCCGTTGCGGTCGTACATGATACCGCGCATGGCTGCAATGGGGATGGCCCGCAGGCGGTTCCCTTCGGCCAGGGTATAATAATATTCACCGGCAAAGAGCTGCAAGTAGACCAGCCGGCTGATGAGGATGACGAAAATCGCGATGACGATCCAGTAGAGGTAGCGGAAACGGCCATCTTGATTCTTCTTTTTCAATAACGCTTCAAGCATGTAACTAAATCTCCTTTATTTACCAGCGATAGCCCGGGAACCCGTAAAAGGCATCGTCGCGGCGCAGATGCCAGACGATGTGATCCACCGGCAGGGCCAGGATTCCGTGATAAACAAGCATAGGGATGCTGAATTCCAACAAGTAGGCGGCGATGTTGATGTACTGGCCGGCCAGGAAGAGGAACCCGCAGGTCAGGACCAGGCCGACTTCGGTCGCCCCGAGGACGATGAGCAATGTCAATACCCACTGGTCCTTGTCGATGTCGCGGCCGAGGTAGCTGCAGATGAGGGCTACGATGAGATAGACCAGCAGGTGCAGGCCAAAGAAATTGCCGATAATGACATCCTGACAAAATCCGCCCAAGAGGGCCGTGATGATGCCGATGCGCTGGCCGTGATGGAGGGCCATGAGGACGACGAAGACGAAGATGAGGTTAGGCTGGCTCACGCTGTTAAACATAAAAGGCAGGATGGCAGCCTGCAAAATAAAGACGATGAAGGCTGTCATGACACAGTTCAGTTTCTTCATAATGCCGCGGCTCCTTTAATTCCTTCTACTTTGTCGCGATTCGTCTGAGGTACGAGTTTCGGCGTGACTTCCGGTTTTTCATAGGACCCGGTATCGGCCGACTTCAAGATGACGAAGACTTCTTCCAGTTTGGAGAAATCGACGCTGGGACGAATGACGGCATATTTTACGAAATCATTTTCATTCTGATGGATCGATACGATGGTGCCGATAGGCAGGCCCTTCGGATAGATGGAGCCGAAGCCCGATGTGACCAGTGTATCCCCTTCCAGGATATCCGCATCCTTGGCGATGTTGACGAACTGCGGTTCCGTCGGCACGTTGCCGTTGCCGCGGACGACAGAGGAAACGCGCGATTCCGGACGCTGTACGATGGCACCGATGCTGGTCCGCGGGTCCGTCAGGAGCTGGACGCGGGACGAATGCGGATAGACGTCGCTGATGAAGCCGACGACACCACTCGGCGTGATGACCGGCATGTCTTTTTCGACGCCTTCGCCGCTGCCGACATCGATGATCATGGTGTTGGTCCACGTGCCGTAGTCACGGGAAATGACCGAACCAGCCAGAAGCTGGTACTGATTATGGGTCGATTTGAAATTGAGGAGCGCCCGCAGGCGGTCGTTTTCGGCTACGACTTCATCGTAGTCGACAGTCCGGCTCTTGAGGTCGGCATTTTCTTTTTCCAGCGATTCCCATTCAATGCGGTTCTTCAAGCTGACGTCGACGATGTGGATGCTCGAGGTCAGCGAATCCATGACGCGGCTGGCACCGTATTCAAAAGGCGACATGATCGTCATCAGCGGCTTGGTAATGAACGGCAGGGAATCGCGCTGGCGCCAGGCCCAGCCGACAAGCGCAATGACGATGAATAAGATGAGTACGAAGACGACGCTTCTTTTACCGAACGAAAACAATTTTAAAATCTCCTCCTATATATACGCTGTGCCCCTTCGATGAGGGCCGATAATTTATCACGATCAGCGACGGCAATGCCCGTGCCCTTGGCGACAGCCAGTTCCGGCTCGGAAGCCAGCATGACCGGCACGCCCAGTTCCTGGGTGAAGAGCTGGTCCATGCCCTTTAGCTTGGCCCCGCCGCCAGTGAGGACGATGCCATGTTCCATAATGTCTGCGGCCAGTTCCGGCGGCGTTTCCCGCAGGACATCCTTGACCAGGTCGAGGATCTTGATGAGAGGCTTGCCGATGACGTGGTAGAGCTCACTCGATTTGATGGCCATTTCCCGCTGGAGGCCGTCATCGAGGCCGCGGCCCATGAAGTAATAGCCCCGGTCTTCCAGGGGCAGGACAGCTGAGCCGTTGGTCACTTTCATCTCTTCCACCGTCGTGTCGTCAGTGACGATATCGTACTGATAGCGCAGGTAATCTTTGATGGCCGCATTGAAATCGAGGCTGCCCAGATGGAGCGACTTGGATACGACGATGCCGCCCAGGGACAGCATGGCTACATTGGTCGTACCGCCGCCGATGTCGACGACCATATTGCCGACCGGATCATAGACGGGCAGATTCACGCCGAGAGCCGCAGCAGCCGCCGTTTCGATGAGGAAGGCTTCCTTGGCGCCGGCCTGATAGACGGCTTCCATGACGGCCCGTTTTTCGACATTCGACGCCGCCGAAGGCACGCCGATCATGATGCGCAGGCGCTGGACGCTGCGGACGCACTTGCTGAGGATATAGCCCAGCATCGTCCGGGTTACACTGTAATCGGCGATGACGCCGTGGACCAGAGGCCGATGGAGCTTCACCGTTTCCGGCGCCCGGGACAATAAGTCCTCTGCCGCCCGGCCGACAGCAATCATCTTGCTGTTCCGTTCATCTGTCGCCATGACCGACGGTTCAGACAGGACGATGCCCCGGCCCTCCACATAGACCTGGGTCGTAGACGTCCCTAAATCAATCCCTATATTTTTAGTTAATGGAGAAAAAATCGAAGCCATAACAAATCCTTTCTATTTCTTTCGCATATTCTGTTATACAAAACAGTCATCATTCCATATTCTATCACATTGCGCCCCTTTTCGCATTAACTAATTTCATGGAATGAAAAAAAGGCCTGTCGCACGTGCGACAGACCCTTTTAAGTAGTTAGCAGCTAGTGGCTAGTGGCTAGCGGATGGTCTTTAATTTAAAAACCCTCGCTTCAAACATCAAACTTCAAGCAGGGATACACCCACATGTGCATGACAACCGAAACGACCACACGCTTCTTACGCGACTTTCAATCCGGCGCGGTGCAAGGCCATGACGATCGGCGTGATGATCAGGCCCGATACGATGGCTTCCGGGATGCCATTGACGGCCGTGATGCCCAGCATGATGTTGATGACGTTCATGAAGGGGATGCCCTGTGCTTCGGCATAAGGGACGCCGACGATGGCCGTAAAGGAACCGAGGAAGAGAATCGTGTGACAGACCGTCGTCAAGACCGCCGTGACGGCGATGCGCCATACTTCGCGGATTTTCAGATGACGGTACAATTCAAAGGCGATGACGCCGATCAGGATACGCGGTACGATACAGATGAAGGCGTCGGCAACGACGTTATACTGTACAGCAAACAACAGCAACGCGCTCGGTGCCTGCAAGGACCGGATAAAGGAAAAGATACCGAACATGAAGCCGACGATCATGCCGACCTTGCGGCCTGCCGTCAGGCTGCCGATGATAGTCGGGATGTGAAGGATCGTCGCGTTCATGATGACCAGCGGGATGAAACCATAGCCCGTGAGGCCTAAAAAAATCGTAATCGCCGATAAGAAACCGGCAACCGTTAACTGACGAATCGACAAAAAAGTGCGTCTTGCCGGCATGACGCCAGCAACATTCTGTTTTTCCATGTTTTTCCTCCGTTCTCGCTCTTTCGCAAGATACAAGTCGCAATACGATTAAAGACGCAAAAACACGGCCGGTCCGCGCCAGTATCCGCCCGTTTCCGGTACCAACCCGGCGCTTTAAAAGAACCTGCCTTATGTGTCACGCGTAGTATATCATACTTGAAGGGGTCTTGCCAATAGCAATTGGGAATATTGTGAATCTTTACACAAGCATAATGGAGGATAAAGGCCTTCGGCCGCAGTTGACAAAGAAACACGGTCCAGCAAGAACGGGCTGTGGATTTTTCTCCAGCAGGCTCGCCCTCTATCATGAATCAAACTTCAACCCTGAAAAAGAAAGGGACTGTACGCGATAGCACAAAGCTTCATGCGACAGTCCCTTTTGGTGCGAGTGGAGGGACTTGAACCCTCACGCCGTGAGGCGCCAGATCCTAAGTCTGGTGCGTCTGCCATTCCGCCACACTCGCAAGTACCTTTTTATTCTACCATGCTTCCCTCCTATTGGTCAAACAAAAAATATGGTATCATATTTCTATATATATCATAAAGGAGGATTGTTATGTTATTACAAAGGGAATCGAAATTTGAAGGGTCTGTACTCGGATTTATCGGCTATGGCCTCATCTTAGTCATCCTTACGATTTGTACATTCGGCATCGCCTATCCTTGGGGCGAAGTCATGTTCCGCCGCTGGATCTGCCGCAATACGATCATCGACGGCCAGCGTCTCACTTTTGATGGAACAGGCCTGCAGCTCTTCGGCAGCTACATCAAATGGTGGTTCTTCACTATCATCACGCTGGGCATCTACGGCTTCTGGCTGTTCAACAAGATGACCGCCTGGCGGGTAAAACATACGCATTTTAGGGAATAATAAAAGGGCTGTCGCATCGCGACAGCCCTTTTAAGTTGTTAGTGGCTAGCAGTTAGTGGTTAGCAGATAGTTTTAAATTTAAAGGTTTTCTCTGTGAGAAAGGGACTACACATACGATGAGGATAACCAGCGAGTTACTAACCACTAACCACGAGCCACTAACCACGAGCCACCAATCTCACACGACCTGAAACAGGTAGAACTTCAGGTAATTCGTTTCCGGGACATTCCAGAGGATGGGATGGTCCGGCGACTGCTGGCGCCCTTCGATCTGGCGGAGGCGGACGCCGGCGTCTTTGGCGGCGTCGTGGAGCATCCGGCGGAACAGGTCGTCACGCATGAAGTGGGAGCACGAACAGGTCGCGAGGTAACCGCCGCGGGGCAGGAGTTTCATGGCTTTCAAGTTGATTTCCTTGTAGCCCCGGATGGCGTTGTGGACGGTATGACCCGATTTGGTGAAGGCCGGCGGGTCGAGGATGATGAAATCATAGTCATGGCACTTGTGGTCGGCCAGATCGGTCAAGAGGTCGAAGACGTTGGCCTGCTTGGCCGTGACGATGTCTTCCAGGCCGTTGCGGCGGATATTTTCGTTGGTCATGTCGACGGCTTCCTGGGAAATGTCGACGGCTGTGACGCTGGCCGCCCCGCCCTTGGCCGCATTGAGGGCAAAGGCTCCGGTATGGGTGAAGCAGTCCAGGACATGCTTGCCGGCAGCGATTTTGGCGACAGCCAGGCGGTTGTATTTCTGGTCCAGGAAGAATCCCGTCTTCTGGCCATTTTCCACATCGACATCGTAGAGGATGCCGTTTTCGTCGATGGTCGTCAAGACGCTGCCCGGCTGGGGCAGGAAGTCGGCCTGATACCAGCCTTTATACTCTTCCATGCCGTCCAGTTCGCGGACTTTGACGTCGTTCCGTTCATAAATGCCTCGGATGGTGACGCCCATGGCGGCCAGTTCGTCGACGAGAGCCTTGAAGATGACCGGTTTGACCTGGTCCATGCCATAGCACAGGGTCTGGGCGACGAGGACGTCGTTATAGCGGTCTACGGTCAGGCCCGGCATGTCGTCGGCGTCTCCGAAGATGAGGCGGCAGCAGGCGAAGTCTTTATCGCCCATGACGGTCTTGCGGTAGTCCAGGGCATATTTGACCCGGCGCTGCCAGAAAGCTTCGTCGAAGCGGTCGTTGGCATTGCGCGACACGATACGCACGCGTATCTTAGAAATGTCGTTGGCAAAGCCCGTGCCGAGATAGCGGTCTTTGTCGCTGTAGACGTCGACGATGTCCCCTGTCTGGTACGTGCCTTCGACATGGGTCACTTCTTCGCCATATACCCAGGGGTGGCCGCTGCGGGCAGCCCGTTCCCCCTTCTTGGTAATCGTTAATTTCGCATAAGGTCGGTTCATATTTCCCCCGTTTTATAAAATATAATGGCTCAAGTCGACGTTCTGGACGACGTCGTTCAGCTTGCCCGAAACGAATTCTTTATTGACGACGATGTGCTTTTCGTCGATATCCGGTGCTTCATAGGCCACATCTTCGAGGATTTTTTCCAAAATCGTGTGCAGCCGGCGGGCGCCGATGTTTTCCGTTTCCAAGTTGACGCGGTATGCGTATTCGGCAATGGCGTCGATGCCGTCATCGGTGAATTCCAGGGTGACGCCATCCGTTTCCAGGAGGGCCTTATACTGTTTGACCAGGGACTGGTTCGGTTCAGTCAGGATGCGGCGGAAATCGTCGACCGTCAGGGACTGGAGTTCGACGCGGATCGGGAAGCGGCCCTGCAGTTCCGGAATGAGGTCGCTCGGCTTGGATACATGGAAGGCACCGGCAGCGATGAAGAGGATGTGGTCTGTCTTGACCGGGCCGTACTTGGTGTTGACCGTAGCTCCTTCGACGATGGGCAGAATGTCGCGCTGTACGCCTTCGCGGGAGACGTCGGGCCCGTTGGAACGGCCCTTTTCGGCGATCTTATCGAATTCGTCGATGAAGACGATGCCCGATTCTTCCGTCGCTTCGATGGCTTTGTCGACGATGATGTCCATATCCAGGCATTTTTCCAATTCTTCTTCCTTGAAGATTTCCCGGGCCTTGGCGACGGTCATCTTCTTTTTCTTCTTCTTTTTCGGCATGATGCTGCCCAGCATTTCCTGGAAATTGTTGGTCAGTTCTTCCGTCGAATTGCCCGTCAGGATGCCCTGGAAGCCCTGGTTCTGTTCAGCCACTTCGACTTCGATTTCCCGGTCGTCCATCTTATGGGCGCAAATGTCTTCAAACATCTTCTGCCGGCGGTCGGACTTCGGCTCTTCCAGCTGCTTCGGTTCTTCCGGCATTTCATCGTCGTCATCATCGCTGCTGAAGAAGACGTCCATCGGGTTCTTGACTTTTTCCTTGATGGACTTCTTCGGCCAGAAGACCTGGAGGATGCGCTTGTTGGCTTCTTCTTCGGCCTTTTCTTCATAGCGCTGGCTTTCCTGTTCCTGGACCATGCGGATGGCATTGGCCACGAGGTCGCGGATCATCTGTTCGACGTCGCGGCCGACATAACCGACTTCGGTGTATTTCGTCGCTTCGACTTTGATGAACGGCGCACCGACGAGCTTGGCCAGGCGGCGGGCGATTTCCGTCTTGCCGACGCCAGTCGGCCCGATGAGCAGGATATTCTTGGGGATGATTTCATCCTGCATGTCTTCACTCAGGCGTTTGCGGCGCCAGCGGTTGCGCAGGGCGATGGAGACGGATTTCTTGGCTTCCCCCTGGCCGACGATGTATTTATTCAATTCCGCCACGATCTGTTTTGGCGTCAATTCTGTTTTTTCCATGAAAATACCTCTTTCTTAAATTTCTTCGACAATGACGTTGTGGTTGGTGTAGACGCAGATATCGGCTGCAATATGCAGGGATTTTTCAGCGATTTCCCGGGCCGACAAGTCCGTGTTCTGCATGAGGGCCCGTGCCGAAGCCAGGGCATAGTTGCCACCGGAACCGATGGCCAGGACGCCGTCGTCCGGTTCGATGACTTCGCCGTTGCCGGAAATGAGCAGGATGCGCTGACTGTCAGCGACCAGGAGCAGGGCTTCCAGCTTGTGAAGGATTTTGTCGGACCGCCAGTCCTTGGCCAGTTCGACGGCACTGCGGACGAGGTTGCCATTGTGTTCGTTCAATTTTTCTTCAAAGTGGTCGAATAAGGTGAACGCATCGGCGACGGAGCCGGCAAAACCGCTGATGATCTTGCCGTGGTAGAGGCGGCGGACTTTCTGGGCCGTCCCTTTCATGATGACGGCATTGCCCATCGTGACCTGACCGTCGCCGGCGATGGCCGTCTTGCCGTCGCGCTGGACGGCGCAGATCGTAGTAGCGTGGAATTCTGTAGACATTAATTCAGACATGGGTAATCCCCTTTCATTTGTTCAATTTCATCGAGTGCCCGCTGTGCCAGCAGGGCGTTCTTTTCTTTCTTCTTCATGCGTTTCTTGATGCCCAGCGGTTCCATGAGGCCGAAGTTGATGTTCATCGGTTGGAAATGGTCGTTCGGGCCGCTGGAAATATATTGGCTCAGGCCGCCCATGGCCGTGCGCCGGGAAAAGGTCAGGCCGTCTTCCCCTTGCAGGAGGCGGGCCGCATTGACACCGGCCAACAGGCCCATGGCTGCCGATTCCAGGTAGCCTTCGACGCCGGTCAGCTGGCCGGCAAAGAGCAGGTTCGGCTGTTTGCGCAGCTGCAGCGTCGGCAGGAGCAGTTCCGGCGAATTGATATAGGAATTGCGGTGCATGACGCCATAGCGGACGAATTCGGCGTGTTCCAGGCCGGGAATCATGGAAAAGACCCGCTTCTGTTCGGGGAACTTGAGATGGGTCTGGAAACCGACGATATTGTACAGCGTGGCGCTGCCGTTATCCTGGCGGAGCTGGACGACGGCATAAGGCAGTTCACCTGTACCGGGCAGTTCCAGGCCGACAGGCTTCATGGGGCCGTAGCGCATGGTATCGATGCCGCGGCCGGCCATGACTTCGATGGGCATGCAGCCTTCAAAGACGCTGTCGTCTTTTTCAAAGTCGTGGAGTTCGGCACATTCAGCCGTCGTCAGGGCCTGCCAGAAAGCTTCGTATTCTTCTTTGGTGAAAGGGCAGTTGAGATAGTCTGCCCCACCCTTGCCGTAGCGGGCGGCGCGGTAGACTTTAGTCATATCCAGGGAGTCGACGGCGACGATAGGCGCGGCGGCGTCGTGGAAATGGAAGTAATCCTCCCCGGTCAGGCGGCGGATGGTATCGGCCAAGGCGTCACTGGTCAGGGGGCCGCTGGCGACGATGCAGATCTGGTTGTCCGGCAATTCCGTCACTTCTTCGTGGCGGATGGTGACCAGGGGATGATCCTTGAGTTTTTCCGTCACGTACTGGCTGAAGGGGACGCGGTCAACGGCCAGGGCCCCGCCAGCCGGAACGCGGTGCGTATCGGCGGCATCCATGATGAGCGAGCCGAGACGGCGCATTTCTTCCTTCAAGAGGCCGACGGCGTTTTCAATATTCGCTGCCCGCAGGGAATTGCTGCAGACGAGTTCTGCGAAATATTCCGTGTGGTGAGCCGGCGACGATTTGACCGGCCGCATTTCTACGAGTTCTACCGGGATGCCGCGGCGGACGAGCTGCCAGGCAGCTTCCGATCCGGCCAGGCCGGCTCCGATGATTAAGACACTATTCTTCATGCACTACCTCACCTTTTTTATGGTTTTCACACTCTGCATTGCTACAGAAAATCTTATCGGGTCCTTTTTTATAATGTTTGACAATCATGATGCTGCCACAAAGGGGACACTTCTTGTCGACAGGCTGGTTCCAGAGGACGAAGTCACATTCCGGATACTGGCTGCAGCCGTAAAAGACGCGGCCCCGCTTGGACTTACGCTTGATGAGCGTCCCCTTGCCGCACTTGGGACAGGTAATCCCCAGGTCTTCGACGATGGCCTTGGTATTGCGGCATTCCGGGAAATTGGAGCAGGCCAGGAATTTGCCGAAGCGGCCGAATTTATAGACCATCGGCGCGCCGCAGAGCTCGCAGACCTGACCCGAATCCTGGCCGGAAATGGTGACTTTTTCCATCTTTTCTTCAGCTTCGTCCATTTCCGGCTTGAAGACGTCATAGAATTCCTGGAGGACGTGGCGGTACGTGTCCTTGCCCTGTTCGATGGCGTCCAGCTCTTCTTCCATGTGGGCCGTGAAGCCGACGTTGATGATCTGGGCGAAATATTTCTTCAGCAAATCGACGATGATGACGCCCAGTTCCGTCGGGACGAACTGTTTATCCTTCTTTTCGACGTAATTGCGGTTCTGGATGGTATCCATGATGGGCGCATACGTACTCGGCCGGCCGATACCCTTTTCTTCCAGCGTCTTGATCAGGCTGGCTTCGGTATAGCGTGCCGGCGGCTGGGTGAAATGCTGCTGCGGCGTGACGGCCTGGTTGTGGACGACGGTATGGGCCGAAATATGGGGCAGCTCAGCCAGAGTCTTGTCCTTCTTGGCGTCTTCGTAGAGTTCCGTAAAGCCCTTGAACAGGACTTTGTAGCCTGCAGCCCGCAGTTCGTAGCGGCCGCTGTCGATGATGATGGCCATGTGTTCCGTTTCGACCGATTCCATCTGGCTGGCCAGGAAGCGGTTCCAAATGAGCGTATACAGGCGCAGCTGATCGCGGGACAGGAATTCCGACACCTTGTACGGTGTCAGTTCCAGCGACGTCGGACGGATAGCTTCATGCGCATCCTGACTGGTCTGTTTCGTCTTGTAGACGCGGGGCTTGTCGGGGATGTATTCTTCGCCGTAGTTCGACGTAATGAACTCCCGCGCGGCCTGGACCATATCATCGTTGATGCGGACCGAGTCCGTACGCATGTAGGTAATGAGGCCGACATGGCCCTGGTCGCCCATATCGAGGCCTTCATAGAGCTGCTGGGCCAGCATCATCGTCTTCTTGGCGCCGAAATTGAGCTTGCTGACACATTCCTGCTGCATCGTCGACGTCGTGAACGGCGGCTGGGGCTGGCGTTTGCGCTTGCGCTTTTCGACCTTCACAATCGTATCCGGTTCGTGGTCTTCGCCGCGGCTTTCCCAGGTCAGGTCGTGGGCGATGGCTTCGGCCGCTTCCTGCGTCGAGATTTCGGCCTTCTTGCCGTCAATCTTGGTCAGTTCTGTCGGCAGGGTCAGGCCGTCTTCGGTCTTATAGGTTCCACTGACGGTCCAGTATTCTTCCGGCACGAAAGCCTTGATGGCTTCTTCCCTTTCACAGATGAGGCGGACGGCGACGGACTGGACGCGGCCGGCGCTGAGGCCCTTGCAGACTTTCTTCCACAGAAGAGGGCTCAGTTTATAGCCGACGATGCGGTCCAGGACGCGGCGGGCCTGCTGGGCGTCGACTTTCTTGAGGTCGATAGGTTCCGGGTCCTTGATGGCCTCAAGGATGGCTTTCTTGGTAATTTCGTGGAACATGATGCGGCATTTGTCGTGCGGGTCGATTTCCAGCAAATGGGCCAGATGCCAGGAAATGGCCTCCCCTTCGCGGTCCGGGTCAGTTGCCAGATAGACTTGTTTCGATCGGATGTATTCATTCTGCAAGTCTTCAATGAGTTTGCGCTTATCCCACATGTTGGTATACGTCGGCACGAAGCCTTCTTCGATATTGACGCCGAACTGGTTGCGCGGCAGATCCCGCAGGTGGCCGCGGCTGGCCATGACCTTGTAGCCGCTGCCCAGGAAGCGTTCGATAGTCTTGGCCTTGGCCGGCGATTCGACGATGACCAGATTCTTGGCGTTCTTCGGGAGCGGGTCCAGCTTCTTCAGCGGTTCCTTCTTGGGCAGATTGACCGTGCCGTGGATGACGGTCTTCTCGCCGTCGCCTTTTTTCTTGCGGCCTCGTTTCTTCTTTTTAGTATCATCAATGATGATTGTGCGTTTAATCGGAAATTCTAACATCTATCTCCATCCTGCCTCTCGCTGTACACGAAATCTGAAAATGTACTTAAACTATTTCTCATCATACACTATTCGCCGCGACCTTTCAAGGTGTGACTCTTTCTAATACTATAATATGAGCAAATATGAGCACAAAAAAGAGGCTGTCGCACGAAGCTAAAATGGCTTAATGCGACAGCCCCTTTTTTAGTGGCTAGTGGCTAGCGGCTCCCCTTAAAGGGGAGCTGGCCGCCGAAGGCGGTCTGAGGGGTTGCTTTTGACCAAAAAAGACCCTCACATGATGGTAGAAGCCTTCGTGCGACAGGCCCTTTTTGGGTTTTAAGTTTTCAGTTTACAGTTTTTAGTGAAACCGAGTTAGTGAATTTCACTGATGATGACATCGGTCATGGTCTGGGTGTCGGCTTTCTTGAAGCCTTCTTTATAGAGGTCCGGCGTGCGCCAGCCGGCAGCCAGGGCGGCGTCGACGGCTTTTTCAATCTTGTCGGCCGCTTCGTCTTCATCCAGGGAGTAACGCAGGAGCATGGCCGCCGAAAGGATGGTGGCGCAGGGATTGGCAATGCCCTGGCCGGCAATGTCCGGTGCCGAGCCGTGAATCGGTTCGTAGAGGCTGGTCATTTCGCCGATGGAAGCCGACGGCATCATGCCGATGGAACCGCCGAGGACAGCCGCTTCATCGCTGAGGATATCGCCGAAGAGGTTGCTCGTGACGATGACGTCGAACTGCTTCGGATTGAGGGCCAGCTGCATGGCGCAGTTGTCGACGTAGAAATGGTTCAAGGCGACGTCGGGATAATCCTTGGCGACGTCGATGACCGTACGGCGCCACAGGCGGGACGTAGCCAGGACGTTGGCCTTGTCGACGGACGTAACCTTGTGGCGGCGCTTCTGGGCGGCCTTCATGGCAAAGGTGCTGATGCGCTGTACTTCAGGGACACTGTAGTTTTCCAGGTCCCACGCGCGTTCGACGCCATTGTGGATTTCCGATTCGCAGCGGTCGCCGAAATAGATGCCGCCGACGAGTTCGCGGACGATGAGGACGTCCGTCCCGGTGACGATATCCGGTTTGAGCGGCGAGTATTCGGCCAGGACTTCCGGTACCTTGACCGGGCGCAGGTTGACGTAGAGCCCCAAAGCCTTGCGCAGGCCCAGGACGGCCTGTTCCGGGCGCAGTTTCGGGTCGACGTTGTCCCACTTGTCGCCGCCGACGGCGCCGAAGAGGATGGCGTCGGCTTTCTTGGCCGCTTCGATGGTATCTTCCGGCAAGGGCGAACCGCAGAGGTCATAGGCCGTGCCGCCGGCCGGTTTCTTTTCAAAAGTCAGGCCGATGTGGCAGACTTCATCGATTTTCTCTAAGGCTTTAACGGCACCTGCCGTGATTTCTTCCCCGATTCCGTCGCCGGGGATGACGACGATATGTTTAGCCATGTTACTTAGACTCCTTTACGTAATTGATCAAGCCGCCGGCTTTGGCAATGTCCTGGATGAAGCCCGGCAGGGGCGGCGCCTGGAAGGTGTCGCCTGTCGTCTTGTCGACGATTTTCCCCGTGTCGAGGTCGATGGAGAGGATATCGCCGGCTTTGATTTTTTCGACGTCGTCGCCGATTTCCAGGGCCGGCAGGCCGACGTTGATGGCATTGCGGTAGAAGATGCGGGCGAAGCTGGCCGCAATGACGACGGGGATGCCCGACGCCTTGATGGCAATCGGTGCGTGTTCACGGGATGAACCGCAGCCAAAGTTGTGGCCGCCGACCATGATATCCCCTGCCTTTACGTTGCCGGCAAAGGTTTCGTCAATGTCGACCATGCAGTGCGTGGCCAATTCTTTCGGATCGAAGCTGTTCAAATAACGAGCCGGGATGATTACGTCTGTATCGATATTGTCGCCGTAGCGCCATACTTTTCCTTCTAATGTCATGATTAACGGACCTCCTTCGGTGCGGCAATCTTGCCGAGAATCGCACTGGCTGCAGCGACCTGCGGGCCAGCCAGGTAGACTTCGCTGTCGACGTGACCCATGCGGCCGCGGAAGTTGCGGTTCGTCGTGGAGACACATTTTTCACCAGCCGTCATGATGCCCATGTAGCCGCCCAGGCAGGGACCGCACGTCGGCGTCGAAACGGCACAGCCGGCAGTGATGAAGGTTTCGATGTAGCCGGCCTTCATGGCTTCCATGTAGACGTGCTGGCTGCCGGGGATGACGATGCAGCGCACGTCAGGATGGACTTTATGGCCTTTGAAGATGTCCGCAGCGATCTTCAAATCTTCCAGACGGCCATTGGTACAGGAGCCGATGACGACCTGGTCGATCTTGATGTCGCCGAAGGTGCCGATGACCTTGGTGTTTTCCGGCAGGTGCGGGAAAGCGACGACGGGTTTCAATTCAGACAAGTTGATTTCGACAGTCCGGCTGTAATGGGCGTCGTCGTCAGCCGTGACGATGTCGTAGCCATCGGGGACGCGGCCCTTTTCATAGGCTATGGTCTGTTCATCGACAGGGAAGATGCCGTTCTTGGCACCGGCTTCGATGGCCATGTTGGCAATGGTGAAGCGGTCGGTCATATCCAGAGCGGCGACGCCTTCGCCCGTGAATTCCAGGGACTGGTAGAGAGCGCCGTCGACGCCGATCATACCGATGAGGGTCAGCATGACGTCTTTGCCCGTAATGTCATCGGGTTTGGAGCCCGTCAGATGGACATTGATGGCATCGGGGACTTTGAACCAGGCCTTGCCTGTAGCCATGGCGACGCCTAAGTCCGTCGAGCCGACGCCAGTGGAGAAACCGCCCAGGGCGCCATACGTACAGGTATGGGAATCGGCGCCGATGGTCAGCATACCGGGAGCGACGATGCCCTGTTCCGGCAGGAGGACGTGTTCGATGCCGACGCGGCCGACTTCAAAATAATGCGTAATGCCGTGTTCCTTAGCGAAGTCGCGGACGATTTTGGCCAAACCGGCGGACTTGATGTCTTTGTTTGGCGTGAAGTGGTCCGGGATCAAAGAAATCTTGGTCTTATCAAAGACGGGCTTGCCGATCTTGTTGAACTGGGCAATGGCCGGAGGGGCCGTAATATCATTGGCCAGGACCATATCGAGATTACAAGTAATTAAATCACCCGGTTTCACCGAGTCGACGCCGGCATGTTTTACCAGGATTTTCTGCGTCATCGTCATACCCATATGTATATACACTCCTTATTATTTCACTAAAATCCAATACAGATAAGTTTCTATCATGCTTGAGTTCGATGTGAGTGGCTTTCAATTACACTCCCCTCACATCAAACATCATACTTTAATGCTGGCCCGACGTGGCTTTGAAAGCCGTAATCGTATCCGGCGTGGATTTGAGGGCCCGGAACTTGACGCGCTGAGCCATGCCGTCCATGCGGTTGATGGCCGTCATGAAGGCGAAGATGGAAGCCGTAATGGTATCCGTATCGACGCCGGCGCCCCAGGTCGTATGGCCTTCTTTATCGGTCAGGCCGAAGTAAGCGATGCCGCGGGAATCGGAGTCACGGTCCAAATCGTGTTCGCTGTAGACGAGGTTGCTGAACTCGATGCCATAGGCCTTGCAGACGGCATTGCTGACGGCATTCAGCTGGCCGTTGCCGGCCCCTTCGAGGACGACTTCTTCGTCGTTGGCGCGGACCAGGACTTTGCCGACCCATTTATCGCCTTTCTTCTTGAGCGAGAAGTCTTCGACTTTCAGCGGCGTATCGGCATTGAGGTAGTTCTTCTGGAAGGCGTCGTAGATTTCGGCCGGTTTCAATTCCTGATGCTTGTGGTCCGATACTTCCTTGACGAAGTAGCTAAAGTCTTCGCGCATCTTCTTCGGCATGTCGATGCCGTAATTCTGTTCCATGACGAAACCTACGCCGCCCTTGCCGGACTGGCTGTTGATGCGGATGACGTCGGCATCGTACGTGCGGCCCACATCATGCGGATCGATGTACAGGTACGGGCAGGTCCAGTACTGTTCGTTGTTTTCCTTGCGGAAGTGCATGCCCTTGGCGATGGCGTCCTGATGAGAACCGGAGAAAGCGGCGAAGACCAGCTGGCCGGCATAAGGCTGACGCGGATGGACATGCATGTGGGTCACTCGTTCATACGTTTCCACCAGTTTGGGCATGTTCGAGAAATCCAGGCCCGGGTCGACGCCTAAGGCATACATGTTCATGCCGATCGTGACGATATCGGCATTGCCCGTCCGTTCGCCATTGCCGAACAGCGTACCTTCGACGCGGTCAGCGCCGGCGAGCATGGCCATTTCAGCATCGGCGACGCCCGTACCGCGGTCATTGTGGGGATGGACCGATAAGATAACGTTGTCGCGGTATTTCAGATTCTGCGACATATAGGCGATCTGCGAAGCGAAGACATGAGGCATGGACATCTGGACCGTCGACGGCAGGTTGATGATGGCCTTGCGGTCAGCCGTCGGTTTCCAGACATCGAGGACGGCGTTGCAGACTTCCAGAGCGTATTCCGGTTCCGTGCCGGTGAAGCTTTCCGGCGAATATTCAAAGCGGAAGTTGGCACCGGCTTCGTCGGTCAGGCGCTGTAACAATTTCGCACCGTCTACAGCAATCTGTTTGATTTCTTCCTTCGATTTGCGGAAGACCTGCTGGCGCTGGGCGAAGGACGTGGAATTGTAGACGTGGACGATGGCGTTCTTGACGCCTTTCAGGGCATCGAAAGTCTTGCGGATGATGTGTTCCCGGGCCTGGGTCAGGACCTGGACGGTGACGTCATCGGGAATCATGTCGTGGTCGACTAAGTAGCGCAGGAATTCAAATTCCGTTTCCGACGCAGCCGGGAAGCCGACTTCGATTTCCTTGAAGCCCCTGGCGACCAAGACTTTATAGAATTCAATCTTTTCTTCAAGGCTCATAGGAATGATGAGGGCCTGGTTGCCATCGCGCAAATCGACGCTGCACCAAATGGGCGCTTTATCGGGATATTCTTTCTGGGCCCAGGACATATCGACAACAGGGGGCATAAAATAACCTTTTTTATAATGTTCTACGTTTTTCATACTGCATCTCTCCTATGATCATGAAATAAATTTAAAATAAATCATTACACAATCAAAATAAAAAAAAATCTTTCATCTCGAAAAGAGACGAAAGATTATACTTACGCGTTACCACTCTAATTCCTATCCGAAGATAGGCTCTCAACAGGTACGGACATACGTCGATACCCTCCTGTCTGTTAACGGCCAGGCCCCGGCTCCACCTACTCCTTTCGTTTCAGCGAGCTGCTTAGAGATGAGTTCTGTTCCGTGCCGCTGCTGCCTCACACCATCCGGCAGCTCTCTGGAAACATTCCGGAACTTACTAGTTCTCTTCAACGCATTTTTTATTTTGGATTGTTTGTCTGTTGACGTTTTGTATGTTATCATACCCTTTTGTAATTTGCAAGGCTTTTTCCAGAACTTTTCCAAATATTTTTAGCTTAAACGTGATACTTTATTTAATAAAATGCCGTGAAGACGGGTTTAACGTTTATCTTTACATGTAACGATTCTTTGCAGGATGCGTCGCCTCCCCCCTATCTTTTTCCCCTTATTAATGCTATAATAAATAAGTTACACAACAAGGAGGAAGTACATGTTAGAAAAATTCCAAAATTTGAATATTAGCGAAGTCATTATCCGTGCCCTGAATGAAATGGGCTTTGAAGAACCCACACCGATCCAGGCTGAATCGATTCCCATCGCCATGAGCGGCAGCGACATGATTGGCCAGGCCCAGACCGGTACGGGTAAGACCGCAGCCTACGGCATCCCGGTCCTGGAAAAAATCCTGAAAGCCGAACCGTCCAAGGATATCCAGACCGTCGTCCTGTCGCCGACGCGTGAACTGGCCATGCAGGTTGCCGAAGAACTGAACCACCTGGCCCAGTTCACCAACATCCAGGCCCTGCCGATCTACGGCGGCCAGGATATGGAACGCCAGCTGCGCCGCCTGCGCAAATGCCCGCAGATCATCGTCGCCACGCCGGGCCGCCTCATCGACCACATGAAACGCGGCACCATCGATTTGAGCCACATCACGACCATCGTCCTCGACGAAGCCGACGAAATGCTGGACATGGGCTTCATCGATGACATCAACCTCATCATGGCCGCTACGCCGAATACGCGCCAGACCCTGCTCTTCTCGGCTACCATGCCCAAGCCGATCCAGCAGCTGGCAGAAACGTTCCTGCACGACCCGCTCATCATCCGCATGAAGGCCAAAGAAGTCACGATGGACCTCATCGAACAGTCCTACATCGAAGTGCCGGACCGCCAGAAATTCGACATCCTCTGCCGTCTCCTGGACCTGCAGGAACCGGACCTGGCCATCATCTTCGTCCGCACCAAACGCCGCGTCGACGAAGTGTCGGAAGCCCTCAAGAAGCGCGGTTACTCGGCTGAAGGCATCCACGGCGACCTGACCCAGGCCAAGCGCGATACGGTCATCCGCCAGTTCCGTGAAAAGACCATCGACATCCTCGTCGCTACCGACGTCGCCGCCCGCGGCCTCGATATCAGCGGCGTTACCCACGTCTTCAACTACGACCTGCCCCAGGACCCGGAAAGCTACGTCCACCGCGTCGGCCGTACCGGCCGTGCCGGCCAGAGCGGTGAAGCGACGACCTTCGTCATCCCCCGCGAAATGGAACACCTGCGGACCATCGAACGCCTCATCAAGCGCCGCATCACCCGCCGCAAGGCCCCGACCTTCTCGGAAGCCCTGGAAGGCGCCCAGCAGGCCGCCATCCGCAGCCTGATCACGACGACAGAAGAAGGCAACTTCGGGACGTATAAAGAAAATGCCGAAGAACTCCTGTCCAACTACGACTCGGCCGCTCTGGTAGCCGCAGCCATCAAGCTCTTGACCAAGGAACCGGACACGACACCGGTCAAGATTACCGAAGAAGCGCCGCTCCGCAGCCGCAACAACCGCGGCGACCGCAACAACCGCGGCGACCGCAATAACCGCCGCTACAACCGCAACGACCGCCGTGGAGACCGCCGCAATCGCAACAACAACCAGCGCCGTGAAAACAAACAACATAAAGAAGCGAATCGTTCCGTATTCAAGCCTTATTTCAAGGATTGAGAAAAGGGGCTGTAACAAAATGAGTTTTTTTGCTCATTTTGTTGCAGCCTTCCTTCTTTCCCATAACTAACACAATAGCTGGCATTTTTCATTTTCGTGAAAAATGCCAGCTACCTGTTTTTAGGCGTACTTTAATAAGCCTCGCTGTTTTTTCTTTTTTAGCAAGCTACTGTGTGTGTTTCTTCTTTTTCTAAATAGTGTTGTTGTAATCTGTCCGTATCACGGCGAC
>OGZI01000129.1_pt1 | contig 110423 bp, 91 predicted proteins | sample 1576711 | NCBI WGS metagenome assembly OGZI01 (sample SAMEA3541482, study PRJEB24748) | human gut metagenome | biome: human gut; feature: human-associated habitat; material: faeces | place: China | collected 2012
ACGTCTGTAGGATAGAAATATTCCATTTCCTCCGTTTTGTCCGGCCATCCCAAAGTAGAGAACGGCCACAGTGCGGAGCTGAACCAGGTATCCAGAGTATCCTCATCCTGATGAAAATGAGTGCATCCGCATTTCGGACATTTTTCCGGCATCTCACGGGCAACAACCACCTCGCCGCACTCATCACAGTAGTAAGCCGGGATTCTGTGTCCCCACCAGAGCTGTCTGGAAATACACCAGTCACGGATATTGTCAGTCCAGTTAAAGTATGTTTTCTCCATACGTTTTGGAAGTAACTGGATGTCTCCGTTTTTCACTGCTTCCACAGCCGGTTTGATCAGTTCGTCCATCTTTACAAACCACTGCTGTTTTACCATCGGCTCAACGGTTGTGCCGCAGCGGTCATGGGTTCCGACATTGTGGGAATGTGGAACTACTTTTACCAGAAGGCCCTGTTTCGTTAAATCGTCTACCATGGCTTTTCTGGCTTCGTAGCGGTCCATACCGAAATACTTTCCAGGAACGCTGATGGTCGCGTCGTCGTTCATCATGCAGATTTCCGGCAAATTGTGACGCTTTCCTACCTCAAAGTCATTCGGGTCATGGGCTGGGGTAATCTTTACGCATCCGGTTCCAAATTCTTTGTCTACATAAGAGTCGGCAATGACCGGAATCTCTCGGTCCGTTAACGGCAGCTTTAACATCTTGCCAATTAAGTCTTTATAACGCTCGTCTTCCGGATTTACAGCAACTGCGGTATCGCCAAGAAGGGTCTCCGGTCTGGTAGTTGCAATCTCCACAAAGCGGCCTTCTTCTCCAACGATCGGGTAATTAATATGCCAGAAGAATCCGTCCTGCTCTTCGTGTTCGACTTCTGCGTCGGAAATAGAGGTCTGGCAGACCGGACACCAGTTAATGATACGGGATCCTTTGTAAATATAACCTTTTTCATACAGTCTGGTAAATACCTCTAAAACGGCTTTGGAGCAGCCCTCGTCCATGGTAAAACGCTCTCTGTCCCAGTCAGCGGAAGATCCCAGCTTGTGAAGCTGCTTTACAATCCGGCTGCCGTACTCGTCTTTCCACTCCCAGGCTTTTTCTAAGAAGCCTTCTCTTCCCAGATCGTGCTTTTCGATGCCCTGACTCTTTAATTTATCAATTACCTTTACTTCTGTTGCAATGGCCGCATGGTCTGTACCTGGCTGCCACAGCGCTTCATATCCCTGCATTCTCTTATAACGGATTAAAATATCCTGCATGGTATTGTCTAACGCATGGCCCATGTGAAGCTGTCCGGTAATGTTTGGCGGCGGCATTACAATGGTAAATGGCTTTTTGCCTTCTCGTTTTCCTCTCTCTGCGTCTGCGTGGAAATATTTGTTGTCCAGCCACTTCTGATACAGACGCTCTTCAATGTCCGCTGGATTATAGTTCTTTTCCAATTCTTTCATGTCTTTTCTCCTTATTTTTTCTTTCTATTTTATTTTCTAGTTTTGCGTTTCTGTTCCTGCTGCCAGATTCAGCGCTTCTTCTGGACGCTTCAGATAATAATCTGCCTCAATAGGCTCCTTGCTTCTGCATCCCCACAGCGCCAGCGCTCCCTTTACCCCAGCCGCCTTTGCACATTTCATATCGTAAATGCTGTCTCCAATGTAAAGAACCTGGTCTGGATCCGTCTGGGCTTTTTCCAGATAATACAGCATAGGGTCTGGATTTGGCTTATGCTTTTGCGTATCGTCGCAGCAGACTGCAATCTCAAAATAGGTTCCCAAACCTCTGGAACTTACGCCTTTTTCATACTCTTCTCTGCTTCTGGAAGTAATCACTCCCAGATGAACCCCTTTTTCTTTTAGCTTTTTCAGGGTTTCTTCGATTTTTTCAAACACCTTGATTGTGTGTTCTTCTTCATCGGCAAATTGATTCCAGACTGCAAAATTTTCTTCCGTATCCGGAATGTTCAGTTGTTTCAAGGCGTCTGCCCCAGTAATCCCCAGTGAAAACTGAAGGTCTTCTTCCGAGATTCTGGTCCCGTGCATCTGGAAAACCAGGCGCTGCAAAGACCGGATAATGGAATATTCCGTATCCAGCAGAGTGCCGTCTACGTCAAATACCACGTGTGAATAAACGTTCATTTTTCCTCCTACATCTGTCTGCGGACGATCCGGTATTCATCATCTAACTGGTAATACGGACAGGCAAAATTGGAACTGCTTAAAAATCTGGACATTTCATCTTCATCCAAATCTGCTTCACAGATGTAATACCCATAGTCTTCGTCATACGTATAGTTCACGCAGGTATCGCAGCTGGTCTGCTTTTCTTTTTTTGCCGGTTTCAACTGCTTCATGTTAAATTCTCCTTTTACAAAAGAACCTGTGACCGTTTTGCAGCCATCTGATAGTTGTCCCATTTTTCTCCCTGATAAGAAAAAGCCTCTTTTATAAACTGTTCCTCCTGAAATCCAACTGCTTCGTAGCAGGCTTTGGCCCCAGGATTGTTGGCAAATACCCTCAGTCTTACGGTATCTGCTTTTAAAATCGTAAACGCATACCGCAAAGCCAGAGAAAGCATTTCTTTTCCGTATCCCTTTCCTCGGATGGATGGATCCACCACAATAAATCCAAAAAAGAGACTGTTTTCCTGGTAATCTATATTCCGCATCAGAAGATGGCCTACTACCCTGCCAGTTTCATCTGTCACAGCCATAGGCCATCCATTGCTGTCCTCTTCCCATTTTCTGCAGTAATCGTCTACCTGCTGTCTTGTCAATGGATAGGAAAACTGTCCTGCACTCCACTTTGTAAACATCTCTTCATTGTCAAACCACTTTACCAGATATGCTCCATCTGCCGGTTTGAATGGACGTAATCGAAGCATCTTTTCCTCCTGAAACTCCTATGAAATAAAAGAACCCTCTGCATACAAGTATGCAAAGGGCGAATTATCGCGGTACCACCTTTTTTCTGCCAGCTTTTCAGCACAAAACCTGCTGCCGGCAATCTCTTAAACCCTGTAACGCTGGCTCTGCGGGAATCCCTACCGGACAGACCTGGTATCAGACGTTCATCCGTTGAGAACTCCGGTTCAGAAGCTACCTTCCATCTGCTCTTCCTCGGACTGCCTTCCAGCCAGTGAGCCGTCCTCTCTGCCAGGGTCTGCAAATGTACTCCTCTTCCTCATAACCTTTTCAAAAAATAAATTGATTCTTCCTAATAATATCGGGGTTTTCAACATTTGTCAACCCTAATTATTCAGAATGGAGGGCCGGAAGCTGCTCTTGCGCAAGGGCGGGAAATATTCGTGCAAAGTATTGTTTTCTTCGTGCAAATAGCATATACTATAATTACTAACAGAAAGGGGTTGATACTATGGCTGGAAATACCACAAATATCAGTATTCGCATGGATGCAGATTTGAAAGCGCAGGCCGACGCACTGTTTAATGAACTTGGCATGAATCTGACTACGGCTTTCAACATCTTTGTACGGCAGGCGCTTCGCGAGGGCGGCATTCCCTTTGAAGTAAAGCTGGAACAGCCGAACAAAGAAACGATTTCTGCCATGCTGGAAGCGGAAAGGATTGCAAAAGACCCATCTGTAAAGGGATACCATGACCTTGATGAGTTATTTGCTGATCTAAAAAAATGAAAAAAACAAAATACGCTGTCAAATACACAACTAATTTCAAAAAAGACTACAAACGAGCTATTAAACGAGGTCTGAAAATTGAATTGCTGGAGCAAGTTGTAGCACTATTAGCAACGGGAGAACCTCTTCCTGAAAAGAATCGCGACCATGAACTATCTGGTAATTGGGCAGGCCATCGGGAATGTCACATTCTCCCCGACTGGCTGCTTGTCTACCGCATTGAAAACCAGGATATTTTTAAGCTTTACATATGTCCGGTATCTCCACAGTATGGAAAAAGAAAGAGTCATGGTTATGACATCACTTACATCTGGTGCTGCTGTCATAGACAGAAACACTGGCAAAAAAATCATAATAATGATTGATGACCCAAATCCCGTTACTAATTGGACAATTCCGCCAAGCAGAGATGCTCCCGCTACCATCAATAAATTTCCCATGATTCTTTCTTCTCCGTTTTATCAATCGTTTATCACTGCAATTCTACAGGACCATTGATTCTTGCTGATTCGTAAATTCCCTGAACAATCTCCAGTGTCTTTCTTGCATCCTCAGCCGACCACGGCATAAGAGTTCCTTCTTTCAAAGCCTGATAGCATTCCCTTATCTGATAAAAATGATAACTGCCCCAGTAGCTTTCTCCGTTTCGATTCGGACACGCTTCCGGTAAAATTTCTTCTCTTTCTCCAGAAGCATATGTAATTTCCATCTTATCATAGGTAAGAAGGGCTGTTGCCTTTTCACAGCTTATTTCTACCCGAATAGGACTGTTGGTCGTATAATAATTGCAGGCATAAAAGGAATAAATAGCCCCGTTTTCCAGCCATACTGCTGCATCTGCCTCATCCTCAACTTCAATTCCAGTCAAGACGCGGCGAGAGGTGTGTCCCATAATCTTTTTCGCTTCAAGCCCTGTCATATAACGTACCAGGTCGATCGAATGAATAGCCTGATCGATAATCACTCCACCGCCTTCCGTCTCCCATTTTCCCTTCCAGTCACATTGATAATAGCTTTCCGGACGATACCAGTTCAGAGTAGAAAATGCACCTTTCACTTCGCCAAATTTACCGGATGCAATTTTCTTTTTTACTTCCTGTACACCTTCAATGAACCGGTTCTGATAAATGACGCCTAGCTGCATACCAGTCCGTTTCTGTACCTGAATCAGCTCGTCTGCTTCGGAAAGGCTGATTGTAACTGGCTTTTCTGTCAATACATTTACGCCGCATTCCATCGCTGCAATGGCATATTTTCCATGCAGATGATGAGGAAGCAGAATATGAATCAAATCCGGCTTTACTTCTATAAGAATCCTTCGAAATTCCTTTAGTTCCACCTGATCCGATGCAAGGCATCCTGAAAATTTCCGCGCCAGCTTTTCTGCTCTGTCCAAAACTTTATCCATAGCCAGTACTACTTCTGTCTCTTCTTTTAATTTGTAAAATGCCTCTTCATATACTGATACAATTCGTCCGCAGCCGATTACCGCCACCCGCAGCTTCTTCATTTTACTTTCCTCCATGCATCATATCATTCAGGCCACGCAGGTAGCCGAGCGCGCTGGTATAGCTGGTTTCATCAAAATTGCCAATCTCATATTCCACAATTGCCCAGCCGTTCTTTCCCAGCACTTTGTCCAATACAGGGAGCAGTTTTACGTAGTTCATATCGCCTGTGCCCAGATCCACATATCCGGCATGAACCTTTGAAAAGATTTGATTCTGACCTTCTTCTGACTTCTTATAGTCCCTTAAATGCACATAACTGAAACGCTCCGGACTGCTTTCCAAAAGTTTGACCGGATCAAATCCCGATACTGCCGCCCAGCCAGTATCTAATGCAAATTTCAAGTCAGGAGCATACTGTACCAGTGTGTTCCAGATCAATCCATTATCTGCAAATTCCCAGCTATGATTGTGGTAATGAACCTGCACCCCCAGCTCCTCTTTTATTTTCTTAACAATTTCATTGAGTGTTTCTGCAGCTTTCTTAACTAGCTCTGGATCGTGAAGCTCTGGTTCTGTTGCACCATTTCCAATGGCAAAATTCTGAATTGCCTCAAACTCAATTCCACCTGTAGCAATTACATTTTTATTCTTCATCGGCGCTACAAATCTGGCTGTCGTATAAAGAGCTTCTTCTGCTGTTTGGGGATTATTGATAAGATCTATTAGTTTCAAACCATTGCAGTGCATTCCGCTCATTTCTACATGATTTTCTTCTAAAGCGTTTAAAAGCTTCTCTCTGTTCTCTGTTCCGAAAAAACGCTGTCCAATCTCACAACCCTCTGCTCCTGCCCTTGCCAGTCTGCCAAGAACTGCTTCCGGTAATGATGCAATCTCTGCTCCATATAGTACACAATGTCCACCAAATCTCATGTCATTTCCTCCATTTTCTGTAAAACTCCCATTAGAATAGTTTTACAATATTGCCTGTCTTTGCAGACTCGTGAGCTGCCTGAATTAATTCCTGCATATATATACCGCGTTCAAATGTCAATAAATGATCCTTTCCATTCTGAATTGCATCTAAAAATTGGCGGATTTCATAATAAAAATTGATTTCAAACGGAACTCTCGGAGCACGTTCATCATCGCCGTAGCATTCTTCCGGTACTGGTACCACTTCGGGAGCTTTCGCATAACCGCTGTTCTTATCTTTCAACTGAAGGGTCAGTTCAAATGGTTTTGCACCATTGAAGATCATCTTTCCGCCTGCGCCTACAATTTCCAGCATAAAGGTTGCCCCTATACGGCTTGCTGTAAAGCTGTAGATAGTTCCGCTTTCTGTGCGGCAGTTCCAGCAGGCTACGTCATCATTCGTCACATCTCCCATCACACCTGGCTTGCCGATTACTTCACGCCTGGTAATCCCAGTGTGTTCCATACAATGAATCTCGCGAATCTTTCCACAAGTATCTCTCAGCAGGTAGTCGCAGATATCCATCATATGGCTCCCAAAATCTGCCAAAGCTCCAGGACCAGACAAATCTTCCTGCATCCTCCATTCCAGTTTTACATCTGGATTTGCAATCCGGTCTCCGCCCTGCTCTTCTCTAACAAAATATACATCTCCAATTGTTCCTTCATCCAGAAGCTTTTTCATGTAAACAAATCCTGGAATATCACGATAGCAAAGTCCGATCATCGTCACTTTATTAGAAAGTTTTGCATATTTTATTGCCTCAGCACAATCTTCTGGAGTTGGTGCAAATGGCTTTTCGCATAATACATGACAGCCAGCCTTTAATGCGGCCACAGTAAGCTCCACATGGGTTGCATTTGGCGTGCAAATGCTAACCGCGTCACATAGTCCGAATAATTCTTCTAAATTGCTGCATACCTTTGCATCTTTTAATTCCAGATCCTCCACATACTTTTCCGCGCGTTCCTGCAGTAAATCGTAAACTGCAGTAATCCTGGCATCCGGACAGCACTGATAGGCTTTGATGTGATTTCTTGCAATTCCAATGTTAAATCCCGTTCCAATCATGCCAATTCGTACCATAATCTTCTCCTCCTGTTATTTAGATATATTTTTCAAGAAATTCCCTGCTTTTTAAAATTCCATCTGTTACTGCCTTCAGACTTCCTTCATAATCTTTGTCTTCATGTTCGATGCTGATCGTTCCGTTATAGCCAATTTTTTTCAGCTCATCAAATATCCGGTTCCAGTCAATCTCCCCTCTTCCAGGAATACGGTATGTCCACCAGCTGAAATCGGTCAAAATACCAGTTCTTGCAAGCTGTGCCCTGTCAATCGCCGTGTCCTTGGCATGAACATGAAAAATCTTATTTCCAAATTCTACAATCGGCTCATACGGATCAATCATTTCCCATACCAGATGGCTGGGATCGTAGGCAAGACCTACACACTTACTATCCAACCGTTCAAATATCCTATGCCACATCACAGGAGAAATCGCAATATTTCCCATCAGCGGACAATTTTCAAAGCATAATTTTACACGATTTTTTTCCGCTAGTTCTACCAGCGGGCCAAAGGCATTCACAAACTCGTCCATGCTGCGGACCGGAATTCTGCGAATCATATTTCCTCTGTCCTTTACTGCCGGATCTCTGTCGTAAATTCCTTCTTCAATGGATTTGTTAATTCCCGTTGAGGTAATCACTTTTTCGATTCCCAGTTTACCAGCAAACTCAATTCTCTTTTTCAATTGAGCGATATGTTCCTCGGCCTCTTTTTTGTCTGTACTTAAATAATTCCGGCAATAAATCAACGCCGTAATATGGATCTTTCCTTCAGACAATACTTTTTCATAATCTTCTAAAGAAAGCGGCAGCGACGGCCCGCATTCCAAATCGGCAAATCCGTGTTTGACCGCCCAGTCTGCTACCTGCTTCAGACTTTGAAAATCCGGACTATTCTGGCGCCTTGCTTCTTCCACCAGGCTGTTTGTCAAAAAGCCAACATTCACAATCTTCTCCCCTTCCCAAAATACAATCGACCTTTTATTTCTTTAACTTAATTAATTAAATTATTTAATTTAATAGTATCATTATAAATACATTTTGTCAATTAATATATTTCTTTTTTATTTGTTTTGCACAAAAGAATTGGCAGTGCTGAAATATTTTTCCAACACTGCCAATTCTTACGGATTCCCAATCAAAAATCTTTCAATCGCCATTCCGCAGGCACCTCTGGCGCCTGTATATCGGTTCGCTTGAATAAAGTCGATTTTCAAATCCAGTTCATTTTTAAACATATTATTTTCCAGAACCATTTTTCTTAGGTACTTTTTCAATACTTGACTGTTCATCAATGCGCAGTCTACTACAACCAATTCTGAGTTCAGCAGATTCACAATATTCGCAATGGAGATACCCATATATTGCACTGCCGGCAATATACTCTCCAATAGCTCTTCATCTCCGCAATCAATCGCCAGCGCCAGTTCCACAATTTCCGGATTTTTTGGATCTCCACAAACCTTTCTTAGAATTTCTGCACGTCCAGCTTGCAGCAGTTCTTTTGCTTTCCGGATTAATTGCTGCTCTCCGATAAACGCCTGCAGGCATCCTTTCTTTCCGCAGTCACAAGCAGGTCCATCCAAATCCATAATCGTATGACCAATATCTCCTGTTCCATGCTTTCCTTTTCCAAAAGGCCCTCCATCTGACATAATACAACAGGAAATTCCCATCTGCGCAAAGTAATACAAGTATACATCTGGTCGTTCTTCCCGCTCAAACATATCCTGGCCAATTGCTCTGACCCTGACATGATTTTCAATACAGACCGGCATTTCAAGAAGATCCGATAAATCTTTCTGAATTTGTTCGTTCTGCCAGGTTACATGATCCATAGAACTGCATACCAGAATCCCTTTTTCCGGTTCTACCATTCCAGGAGTTGCCCAACCGGCTCCTATGATAGGAACTTTATCCGCTTTTGCCCGTTTTATCAAAGAGTCTACACATTCTCTGGTTTTTAAAAGCATCTCTCCATAAGAGTTTTTTTCTGGCTCAAGAATCCTCTTTGTCTTTTCTATCAGATTCCCCCTTAAGTCTGTAATACAGCCAATAATTCCTACTGCGCTCCATTCTATTCCCAGAGCATATCCGGCTTCTTTTACAAAATCAACTGCTGATGCCTTTCTTCCCATTGAGCCTGAAGCTGACAAGACAGGTTCTTCTCTTAAAACCCCATCCTCTAAAAGTTGCTTTATTGTAGTTGTAACCGTAGGAAGCGTCACTCCCAGCTGTTTAGCTACCTCACTTCTCATAATCGGCCCCTGCTGATAAATGGTTCCAAGAATTGATGCATAGTTATCTTTCCTAACTTTTGATAAATTTGAACCGGACTTGATTTTCATAACTGCTTACTCACCTTTGCAATTCTTTTTCGCTCTCATAATTATACGAAATATTCAAGAAAGTTTAAAGGCTCGTATCAAAAAATTTTCCAGTTTCCTTACTATTTCTATTTCAACGCTTCATAATCTGCCTCTGTATAGTCCTTTGTAACATCCCAATTCGGGAATTCAAAAGTATTGAAATCCAGACCTACAGCCTCTGATGCTCGTTTCCACTCTTCTGTAGAAGCATCGGATAATTTTTTTAACTCTCCTTCATAATCTGTAATGCTTTGTGCCAGTACGCCCTGTACAATAGCGCCAAGACTTGGCTGTACGTCCTTTACTTCTGCATAAAAATCATATGCCTTTTCATCTCTGGTTGTTGCAGATGGAATATCTTTTGATGTCGTCTCAGCAATCTCATAATATTCTTTCATAACTTCATTGTTCAGATGTTTTTCATTCACTGCCGGAACAATAGACACATAATTTCCATCTTCTACACAATCAGACTGATAATTGTATTCTTCGCTAAACAAAGCCATCAGATATTCGGCTGCTTCCTTTGGATGCTTAGACTGTTTATAAAGCCCCATCCATGGTGCACTTTCAACCTGCTGAACGCCTCCCTTTATTTCTCCATCTGGGGTCGGGACTGCCATAACGCCATAGTTTAAATCTGGATAAGTCTGATCCCACGGCGGAATACACCACATACCCTGGCAAAGGAATCCGGCCTGTCCCTGAGCAAACAATTCACGTGCTTCCGGAGCTCCGATATTGACCGTATCTGGGTGAATGCTTCCGTCTTTTACCAACTGCTCCAGTAAAGCCATTGCACCCACCATCTCTTTACTATCATAGGAAGCCCTTCCATCGACAGTCAGAACTTTTGCATTCTGTGCAATCTTTCCTCCTGCTGCTCCTGCGAGGCTACGCGCTAAAATATCAAGTCTGTTCAGCTGTTTTCCTCCCTCAATTAACCCATATACCTGGCCATTACCCGTCTCGGTAATCTTTTTGCAAGCCTCAACAAATTCGGCATAACTTTTCGGAACTTCCGTTACACCTGCATTCTCTAAAACATCTTTATTATAGTAAAATAAGCAGTTTACTACTGGTACATTCTCTGGAATTGTATACCAATCTTCTCCCTGATGAGACACACCTTCTTTTAAAACTTCTGGATCTAAAGACGCCTTAAATTCTTCTGTTACATAAGGATTCAACGGCTGATACCACTCTTCCTGAAGAGCTGTACTAAGTGTCATACCAGTTGGTATCGGAAACAGGTCTGGACCATCTCCTGATTTAATCATAGTAACGATGGTGTTCTTAAACTGATCAATGGTAAGCATAGTATATTCAATCTTAATATTAGGATGATCCTTCATATATTGCTCGTTGAATTCTTCTCTGCGCTTCATAGAGCTGTCACTCCAGTCTACGATACGCAGCGTAATCTGCTCTTCGCCAGACGAAGTATCTGATGAATCTTCTGCTGAAACCTCTGTCTTTGTCTCTGCAGCTGTCTCGTTTGAATCGGTTCCAGTGCTGGGCATTGCACATCCTGCAAGGCTTCCGGCCAGCATTGCCGCTGTCAGCGATAATGCTCCAACTTTTTTCAATTTCATAAAACATCCTCCTTTAATTTCTATTTCAGGGTATTGACACCCTTACGTTTTAGACTCTACATATCCATCAGCTCTTCACTGCTCCCGCAATTCCTTCTACAAAGTATTTTTGAAGGAAGATAAACAGAATAATAATCGGAATAACAGCTATCGTACCTCCTGCTGCAATACCAGTCCAGTCTACTGTATTCTCGCCTCTGAATGCATACAAACCAACAGCCAGAGTACGGGAAGACGGATTATTCAGTGTCAAAACCAGAGGAAGCATAAAAGAATTCCAAGACCAAATTGTTTCCATGATGATAACTGTCGTGGCAATTGGTTTAGACAACGGCATCATAATGTTAAAAAAAGTTCTTGGGAAGTTACATCCATCTACTCTTGCTGCATCCTCCAGTTCTCCTGGAACAGACTGGAAAAAGCTGGAAAACAGAAGTAAAAAGATTACATGGGCTCCTCCTGCCTGAGCAAGAATCAGTCCCAACTTTGTCCCCACCAGGTTCATACTCTTTACAACCTCATAGGTAGGAATAATAGTACTGACCAAAGGGATTGCAATACTGCTCAAAAACACTGCCATAAGCACTTTTTTACCTATAAAGTTATATCTTCCTAATGCATAACCTGCAAGCATAGTCATAACCAGCACAAGAAAAACTGCAACAATTGTAACAATTACCGTATTAAAAAAATAGGTGTTGAAATTGGCCTTTTCCCAAATTCGATATACATTATCTAAAGTCGGCTGCTGAGGAATTAATCCTAGCCGATTCCTAAAAAATTCATCCTGGTCTTTAAATGATGCAGAAATCATCCATAGAAATGGATAAACCCAAAGCAGACCGACTGCAATCAAAAGGAAGTGAGTACCTGTCTTTTTTACCATTTTCCTTGCTTTATCTTTATTCATTTTCCACACCTCCCGATATCACACTGCACGTTTCTGATTCAACTTTGCTTTTACGATGTTCAGCAATGCCCCAACTACAATAACTGTAATTCCAAACAGTAAGGCTGCTGCGCTGGCATATCCTAGTCTTGGCATCCCAATTTCACTGGAAAATGCGGAACGGTATACATAGGTTGCAATGACATCTGTTGCATAGAATGGACCGCCCTCTGTCATGGTCTTCACAATATCAAAAACTTTCAATGAGTTAATAGCACATAAAATTGCAATAATTCCTCCAACTGGTGCAATTAATGGGAGAACAATATGGAAAAATGTCTGTGCTCTTGTAGCTCCGTCTACAGTGGCAGCCTCATAAACGTCTTTTGAAACTCCCTGAAGACCTGCCAGCCAGTAAATCATATATGTGCCGCAATCTTTCCACAAGGAAATAATGACTAAAGTCGGCATTGCAAATTTGGCATTGCCAAGAAAATTGATCGGTGCTTTTACCAGATGCAGGGAAGTCAGTAAGTGATTCACAGGTCCCTGGACACCTAATAAAAATATCATAATGATACCAACAACTGATGCTGTCGTAACAACCGGTATAAAAAACATTGTGCGATATATACCTCTTCCCTTTAAAGCCTCATTGTTCAATAAATACGCTAAGAACAAGGAAACCGCCAATTCCAGAGGTACAATCATTGCCGTATACTTAAAGCTGTTAAAAAAAGCATTCCAAAACAATTCATCATGTATCAATTCCACATAGTTCTGAAGCCCGACAAATGTTGCATTTGATGTAAGCCCAGACCAATCCAATAAGGAATACTGAATGCTGCAGATAATAGGATAACCCTGAAATAATACATAAAATACAACTGACATGGAAACAAACAGCCAGCACCAGCCATTAATGACCCATCTTTCATGGCGTTTATTTTTTCGTACAGCCACATCAACTCCAGCTTCTCTATGTTTCATACTCATTTGCCTCCTCCTTTTGTGCGTTTTATTTTATTTTTTTATTTTAATTAATTATATTAATAGCACTTTTTTGTATATATGTCAATATATCTTTCAAAATTTTATACTAATTGTACAATATTATTTTTTTATTTTTATTATTTTAGAAGGGAGCATTTTTCATAAAAAAAGCCTGCCATCCGCTTTTTAGCGAATAACAGGCTTAACTTTAAATGAAAACCTTATGTTTCTACATTATTCTGCTATTGGATAACCATGTTATAATGGACATCCAACGCATCTTTTCCCCTTTACCCCAACTGGTTCCGGTATTCGTTTGCCGACATTCCGGTAATCTTTTTAAACACCCTGGAGAAATGAGCAATGTCCAGAAATCCTACCATTTCCGCTACATCTCCCACCCGTAAAGACATATCTTTTAAAAATTCTTTCGCCTTCCGGATTCTGATTTCATTGAGAAGCTCAGAAAAATTTTTCTCCGTATGTTTATTCAAAAGCTTGCTTAAATGCCATTGGCTTACATACATATTATCTGCAAGCTCTGTTAATGTCAGTTTTTCCGCATAATGGTCTTCCATATATTGAAGCGCATGATTGACAATAAAGCTGTTGGCTGGCTGACCGCTGGAATCCGGAATTTGTTTCTTTTTCAGATTAGAGACCATTTTGCTGATTGCCTCTTCCAGCTCTTCCATATTGGAAGGCTTTAAAAGGAAGCTGGTTACCCCAAGCTGAATCGCCTTCTGGGCATAGTCAAAATCCCGATACCCAGTCAGAATACTGATTTCCATATCTTCAAATTCCGATTTTAAACCTGCAATCATGGATAAACCGTCTAACCCAGGCATGGAAATGTCAGTAAACAGGATATTCGGCCTGTATTTTCTTACGGCGTCCATTCCCTCCTGGCCGCTGTAAGCAGCTGAAACTACTTCACAATTCCATTTTTCCCAGTCAATGGTTCTGGTCATACCTTCCACAATAATCGGTTCATCGTCTACAACCACTACTTTATACATATGCATTTACCCCTTGAATTACCCTTTGATGGCCCCCGCCGTCATTCCTTTTATAATATACTTCTGTAAAATACAGTATACTATAATTACCGGTATTACTACAAGTGCAACTGCTGCCGCCATCAGTCCATAGTTGGTTCCCTCCATGGCGGTCAGTTCATTTAACAGACGGGTAATTGCTCTTTGTTCCGGCAGTCTGAGCAGAAACATCTGTGTAAACAAGTCATTATAACTCCAAAGAAATGAAAAGATTGCTACGGTTGCAAAAGACGGTTTTGCCAGCGGAACAATAATTTTTGAAAAAATCTGAAATGTATTGCACCCTTCCAGATAAGCAGATTCTTCCAGTTCGATAGGAAGAGCCTTGATGTAGCCGCTTAACACCACAATAGCAAAAGACAGGTTGCCTGCAATCTGGGGCAGCGCCACCGCCATCAGGGACTTAAGCAGATTGTCAGTATTGACCAGATGCCAGGAATTGAGCATAGTAAATACAGGAATAATGGTAGAAAACACCGGAAACATCATTCCTGCCACAACCAGCGACTGCAGAAGTTCCCTTCCCTTAAAGGAAAAACGTACCAGCGCAAAGGCAGCCAGCCCTGCCAGGAGAATAACTGCCGCCGCTACCGTACAGGAAATAATCATACTGTTGCGGTAAGCGCTGAAAATATTCAGCCGGTCAAAGGCCGTCCGGTAATTGGCTGTGGTAAACAGCTCTCCTATCGGAAGCGAGAAGGAGTTTTCCAGGATTTTATCCTTTGCCTTAAAAGAATTCTGGATAATCCAGAGAATGGGATAAATTGTGGTAAGAGCCCAGAGGCTCAGTACCAGATAAATTACGGTCTGGGAAATGGAAAATTTTTTCCGTTTTTTCATACTGCGCCTCCTAATAATCTGCTTCTTTAAATACTGCATTCACTATCTTGGATGTCACAATGCCAAGCACTACGATTAAAACAGCAATCGCACAACTATAGTCCACGTTTCTGGTGTTAAAAGCCTGATAGTACATATACGTACCAGTCAGCCAGGTTTTTCCAAGCGGCATTCCTTTTGGAAACATTACCCACGGAAGGTCAAAGACTTTCAAAGCGCCGGTAACTGCCAGTACCACGCAGGTACAAATCACATTTCGCAGAAGCGGCAGGGTAATATAAAATACTCTCTGAAATCTGGTTGCTCCGTCAATGGACGCTACCTCATACAAATCCTGGGGAATGTTGTTCAGTCCGGTTACCAGGATGACAAAATAGAATCCCACATACTGCCACATAACCGGAAGCATCATGGTAAACAGGGCATGACTGCTGTCCTTCCAGTCTGTCAGACTTTGTTTTCCCAACAATTCCAGAAGCTGGTTTACCATTCCTTTGTCATACAAAAAAATCAGGTTAAACATCAGTCCTAATGCGGTTGCAGAGATTATACAATGGGGAAAAAATAAACGGTTCTGAAAAATTTTGCTCCATGGGTTACGTTGTCAACCAGGATTGCCAGCAGGACTGCAATTCCTACCTGCCCTACAATCGTCACTGCCATCATAATCAGCGTATTCATTAATGCAGTTCTCAGATTGGGGTCTTCTATCATTTTTACGTAGTTGCCATACCACGGGTCATTCCAGCCCTTGCTGACAGCTCCCAGGCTGCGAATCTCCTGGAAGCTGTTGATGATGTTTTTGACAAATGGATAATAAAGAAATACTGCCATAAACAAGAATGCAGGGACGAGGAACAGGATCAGCGGCTTTTTATTTTTGTATAAATTTGCTCCCATTATCCTCACCTTTTTCTGTTGCTGCGCTTATTGTTACTGGGCCTGTTCTGCATACAGCGCCAGTCCTTCTGCAACTGCGTCTTCTGCTGAAACTTCTCCGGTTACAATCTGAGGCATACCGTCAAATGTGGAAACGCGGCACTCGCCATTGAATAAATCCTGTACGGCATCCGTCAGGGAAGTAGCATTGGAAATCATTTCAATGGCATTAATCTGCAGAGAATTCAAGGTTTCCGGATCTGGTTTTGGAGTTTCTTTTAGAGCGGTGGCAGAATGCTGTGCAAATTTTGCAACCAAATCGCTTTCCGTCATATGCTCTACGAACTTTACGGCTGCATCGCGTTTTGCTTCATCATCCCAGGCTTTTTTCGAAATATAGTATCCGCTGGAAATACCGCCGATCAAATCGGTTGCTTTTCTGTCAGAATCTGCTTTTGCCGGAACATAGGTTACGCCAAACTGATCCAGTTTTGCCTGATCCAGGGTAGAAGGATCTGCCGGATCTGACTGGCAGGCGCCTGCGATACCGCCGACTTTCCAGGAACCGTCGATTAAGAACGCCGCTTTTCCTCCTGTAAAGAGTGCAAAGGTCTCATCGTCTTTTGCAGAAAGAGTGTTTTCCGGAAAACAGCCAGCTTCATACAGTTCTTTAATATCTTCCATTCCCTGTACCCATCCTGGTCCATTTCCTTCCTCTACAGAAGCCGGAACCTGGGTATGGGTATCTAATGTGGTGTTATTAAAGATGCTGTATTCCCACCAGTAATGGGGAATCTCGCCTAAAGACGCTGCAATTGGGGAGAATCCTGCTTCTTTAATCTTGGCACAGTCCTCCATAAACTGATCCCAGGTATAGTCTTTCCCTGGTACTGCAACTTTCGCCTGGTCCAGAACTTCTTTATTGTAGAACAAGCCTTCCCAATAACCATTAACCGGTACTGCATAGTGATTCTCATCTACTAAATTGGCCGGAAGCCAGGCATCGTCCATGTTGTCTGCATATTCCGGATAACTCTTCCGGATCTCTTCGATGGAAACTACTTTACCTTCTTCAATAAAGGAGCTTGCGTCGGCTCCGGTAAAGAAGAACAGGACATCCGGCTCCGAACCGGTCTGGAAATCTGTTTCTACACGGGATTTAAAGGTTTCGTCCGAAGTCGCAGAAGAATCATTGACTTTAATTCCTGTTTCTTTTTCAAATGCTGCGACTGCGTCTTTATAGTTCTGGGCGTTGCCGTCTTCCCCCGCAAATGTGGTGGTAACGCTGATAGCAACTTCCTTAGAAACTTCTCCGCCTTCTTCCTGCTTTGCTGTACCCCCACAGCCTGCAAGAGACGTACACACCAATGCGCCCACTGCCAATAATGACATAGTTTTTTTCTTCATACCTCTTACCTCCTTGTGAACTCTGTATATCTTATGTATTAATTACGCCATTTTGGTTATGGAAAATGAATAACTGAACCTGTGATTTATTGTATTTTCTTGGTCTGTTTTCCTATATAAATCGTAAGTCTGGTGGCTACCTGTCCTCCTTCTTTTTCAAAAATCCTAAGTCCGCTGTTTTCTCCGTACATAATTTTTAACCGCTGATTGACATTGGCAATTCCAAGATTACCGGAAGACTCTTTGCTGGTGTCATATTCCGGTGTCAGCAGACGTTTAATCTTTTCCTTTTCTTCTCCGGTCAGACCTCCGTCATTGGCTACTTCCAGGTAGAGGTAATCTTGTTCTCTCCATCCATCCAGCTTTACAATTCCATTCCCCCTCTTTGCCACTCCATGTTCAATGGCGTTTTCAATTACCGGCTGCAAAATCAGACGCGGCACAGAAAGCTCCATAATTTCTTCTGGCAGATTAATTTCTACTGTCAGACGCTTGCCAAACCGCTCTTTGACGATATAAAGATAGGCCTGGACATATGCCATTTCTTTGGAAAGCGGTACCTCGTGTTCTTTTTTTGCGGTTAATAGTGGCGTCCATCAGGGTGGACAGCGCTTCTATCATTTTGCTGACCTTTGGCATTCCTCCAAGACGGGCTTCCCAGTTAATAATTTCTAAGGTATTGTTCATAAAATGAGGGTTGATGTGAGATTGGAGCGCCATGATTCTGGCGTCCCTGAGAGCCAGTTCTTCCTCATAAATATGCTGGAACTGTTCTTTTAATTTTTCTGACATCCGGTTGAAGTTAATAATCAGATAAGCAAACTCGCTGCTTTCTACCTTATACGTTACCTGGTATCCCAGATTCCCCTGTTCAATCTCTTTTGATCCAGTCATCATGGCTTCTATGGGAAGGCTGACTTCTTTCCGGAATGTACGGATCACGTACAGCAGCAGCGGAATCAGAAAGATGACCATACCGATGATAATATATTGGTAACCGTAAAATGGCAGGCTGGAAGATATATTGTTATACTTTACCAGAACTTCCAAATCGTAGCTGGGCTGATCCAGTTTTTGATACAGATACAAATCTCCTTTTTTCTTGACATATCCGGAATCATATTGGTGGTAATATTGGGCAATCTCCTCTCCTTCCATCAATTCTCCTGCAACAGAAGCTTTGGAGTCGTTTAACTGGATGGTTACCGATGTGTCAAATAACGGATTTAGGAACTTGCCGAAGCAATACTCTTTATTCAGACGCAGAACCAGAACGCCCATTTTTTCGTAGGATTTATTCAACAGATTTCTGACCATATAAATTCTGCCGTCTGCAATGCAGAACCCTGTTTCTGTATTTAGCTTTTCTGCATATTCCCTTACTGTTTCATGATCTTCTTTCCAATACTGCCTGACCTGGGCGTAACTCCCCTGGATCCGCTCATTGTAAACATTGCAGTTAATGGTCTTCGGACTGTCCTGAAACCATAAAACCGCTGTCTGGAATCCTTCGTTCCGGCTGTAGTGATCCCGCAGATACGCATTTCCGGAAACAATAAGCGCTTCTTTTCCTACCGTTTTCTCCTGGTAGGCTGTATAGGTTTCTTCTATACTCTTGTCATATGATATTTTCTTTGCTTCATCAATCAGGCGGTTTAACCGATCGGCGCACACCTCACTGTCAAATTTTAACTGTGTACGCTGAGCCTTGACCTGAATATCAAAATAGTTGCCGGACATATAATATCCGGCAACTCCTGCAACTAATAGAAATGGAACGAACCAGCATACCAGCATCATTCCAATCATTCGTAATTGAATGGAATATTTTGATAATTTCTGCAGCCTTTTCATACTTCCCCCTTCTATGCATTACAATCCGAGGAATTGTTCAAATACCTGGCAGAGCGCGGCAGCAGCTTCTTTGTCCGCCATCTCGCAGAATATCCGAAGCAGCGGCTCTGTCCCTGAAAACCTGGCCAAAATCCATCCCCCATTTTTTAAGTACACCTTACATCCGTCCAGATAGGACACTTTTTCAATCTCATAACCTATCTGCGGAAGCAGTTTTTCCTGCATAAGCGTCTGGTAAATCTCTTCCTTTTCCTTCGGGGTAAAGCGGTAGCTTCGTTCCTCCATATAAATGCATCCATATTCTTTTTCAATATCTTTTGCAATCTGGGCAACGGTTTTGCCTGTAACTGCAACCATTTCTACGAAAAGAGCCGATGCATATACTCCGTCTTTGCCATGAATATGGCCTCTTACGGTAAGACCTCCGGAAGATTCTCCGCCGATTACTGCGTTAGTCTCTGACATTTTTTCTGATATGTACTTAAATCCTACCGGAACTTCATAACACGTTTCCCCAAAGCTTTCTGCCAGCCGGTCCAACATATGGGTCGTTCCCAGATTCCGCACAACCGGCCCTTTCCATCCTTTATATTTTACCAGATAATAGTACAAAAGCACAAGGATTTCGTTAGGATGGAGGAATTTTCCTTCATTATCAATGACCCCAATCCGGTCTGCATCTCCATCGGTAGCCAGCCCGATATCGCAGTGGTTTTCAATGACGTAATTCTGCAGTTCCTTAAGGGTATTGCTGGCTGGAGCCGGAAGTTTTCTGCCAAACAGGGTGTCGTGATTTTCGTGGATGACGTCCATGTCGCACCTTGCCGTCATCAAAATGGTTTTTAAAGCCGTCTGACTGACTCCAAACATGGGATCCAGCACAATATGGATTCCGGCGTTCCGGATAGCTTCCATGTCAATATGCTCGATAATGCTGTCCAGATACTCATTTAAAGGATTAAACTCTACCACAAGCCCCTGTTCCAGCGCTTCTTTATAAGGCATAGTTTCCACTTGTCCTTCTTGTTCTGCAGCAGCAAAATACTGTTCTATCTCTTTTGTCTGAATCTCGTTGGCATCTCTTCCGCCCTTTGTAAATACCTTAATTCCGTTATAGATAGAAGGGTTGTGGCTGGCGGTAACCATCATTCCATACGGGAAATCGTGCTTCATTACGTAAAACATAATCAGCGGGGTCGGCACAGATCGATCCACAAACCAGACTTTGATTCCTTCTCTGGCAAATACTTCGCAGGACCAGAATACAGTTTCTTTGGATAAAAATCTCCGGTCGTATCCAATGACCATTCCCTGATCTTCCACGCCCTCTGCCTTCATCTTCATAGACATCGCTTTTGCTAATGTCTGGATATTTTTCTTGGTAAATTCGTCTCCAATAATGGCTCTCCAGCCTCCGGTTCCAAATCGTATCATTCTGTCCTCTCCTCTCCCATTATTACGGTTACGGTATGGCTTGTGCCTGCTTCCATAACCGGAATTTTTTCCACCTGTTTTCCATCCAGCCAGATTTCTTTTACCCCTTTCATCACATGGTCGGGATTTTTCACTTTAATCTGGTACTCTGCCTTTCTCCATACCCTTATAGCCTTAAATCCGTCCCACTCTGCCGGAATGCAGGGATTGATTTCCAGGCAATCTAACTGGGGGCAGATTCCCAGCATATACCGAGTTGCTGCAAAATATGCCCATCCGCCGCTTCCTGTCATAAACGGATGTCCGGCGCGGCCGTATCCGGTGTGGTCCTTTCCCATAATAAACTGGCAATAGGAATAGGGTTCTGCCTGTCTTACCTCAATCTGGTCATTCTGAAAATATGGGCAGAGGGCATTGTAAAACTTCATGGCCCGATCGCCTCTTCCCAGACGGCATTCTGCCGCCCAGGCCCAGGGATTGGGGTGACTGAAAATCGATCCGTTTTCCTTTAATCCTGGATAAACCCTGGTCACAAATCCAATGTCTTCATCCGGAACTGTATAGGCAGGCGCATTTAACATAATTCCATAAGGGGTATACAGGTATTCGTCTACGGAATCCATTGCTTTAATTCCTTTTTCATAAGGGACTGCGCCTGACAGAACGGCCCAGGCATTAGACTCTAAATGTACGTTTCCTTCCTTGTCTGCGTCAGTTCCAATCTTTCTTCCGTTTTTGGTAATGCCTCGGATATACCACTTTTTATCCCACAATTCTTTGTCTGCAGTCTTCTCGATTTTTCTCATAAGGGCTGTGTACGTTTCCACATCTTTCCTGCGGCCTTTGTATTCTGCCAGCTCCACAAACTGCGCCAGCGCCCAGTAATGAAGGAAGGTTACCATAGCGCTTTCTCCGCCGCCCAGGTTCAGACAGTCGTTCCAGTCAGCACGAAGGCCTTTGCAGACGCCATGAAGTCCTACCTGTTCTGCAGAAAAGTCCAGAATCCTGGTCAGATGCTCATATACGCTTCCTTCTCCCCCGTCTGCATAGGTTACAATTTCGTCTAACAGCTGGATTTCCCCTGTTTCTTTGATATACTCGGTTACTGCGCCTACCAGCCACAATGCGTCGTCGGAACAGGTGTCCTTTAAACCATGGATCATGTCTTTTTTATCCGGAGTTGGAACAACCGTCGGAGACTGGAAAGGTTTGTCATTTTTGTGTTCCGGATCAAACCACTCTGGCTGGAACAGATGAAGGCCATATCCCTGGGACACCAGGCCTCTTAAAAGTTCAATGATTCTCTGTCTGCATTTTTCCGGATTGGAATGGGGAATGGTCATGGCGTCCTGAGCGGTATCCCGATAGCCCAGCCCTACTCTCCCCCCTACTTCAATGAAGGAAGCAAATCTGGAAAACATCACGTTTACTTCTGACTGGTACAAGTTCCAGATATTAATCATGGTATTCATTCCTTCATTCGGAGTCTGTATCTGAAGGCGCGAACACTTTTCTTCCCAATAATCCGCCAACTCCTGATAAGCTTTGTCGACTGCTCCAGGATGGCTGTATTTTTCTTTTGCTTGTAATCCTTCTTTCCGGTTTCCTTCTCCCAAAAGGAAAATCAGCCGGATTTCTTCTCCTGGTTCTAATTCTATTTTTTTCTGCAGCGCCCCGCAGTGATTGTTTCCTTTTTCAAATCCTCCATGAAGAATTCCCTGCTCCACTCCGATTGGATTTGTCTCTGTCCGATACGGCCCGATAAAGGCATCCCTGAGACATTCAAATCCATCTGGCTCAAAATTGGAAGTAAAATACTGGTATCCAAATTCCTCATAGAATAAATCGTGCTCAATTACTCCGTCTTCATAGGAAGAGCCTGCTGCATACAAACTCATCTGGAAATTCATATTATCCATATTGATATGGTGAAAAGAAAACTCACAGTAGGAATATACGCTTAGTTTTCTCTTTCGGGTTCCCGTATTTTTAATTTTCACATCCCAGACTTCTGTACGATCTCCCATTGGTACGCTTAACGTCTGTTCCGCATGAATCCCCTTATAATCACAAAGATATTTGCTGTAAGACATTCCATGAATGCACCGGTAATCTGCCTGATCCAGTGGTTTTCCTACAGGCTGCCAGGAAATACTAAAGTAATCTCCATCTTCGTCATCCCGTATGTATACATAATGGCCAGGCCGGTCCATCGGAATGCTGTTGGCCCGAAATCTGGTTACCCTGTGATATTCCGGAGTTTTATAAAACATATATCCCCCTGCTGTCTGGTTAATTACCACACAGGTATCTTCTACTCCCAGATAATTGGTCCAGGACACCGGCGTGTCCACCTTGTCAATGACGTATTCCCGTCTTGCATTATCAAAATAACCGTACTGCATAAATTCCCCTCCCAAATTTCCTGCATTTCTGACAGCATCCGTGTATAAAAAGGCCGTCTCGCCTCATAGTGAGAAGATTTTCTATTTCCTCCACCTAAGTTACCTGAGTCATCTGGACGTTTCTGACTGTATTGCCCATTGTATACAGATACTGCTGTCTCTTCTTACCTTTATTATAAAACAACTGGCACTCCGAAAGGAGTGCCAGTTGTGGGAATATTTGCATATTTTTGTTTGGTCATCATCCAAGCCGTTCAATCACGATAGAAACACACCCTTGCGTTCCAGATTAAGGCCTGTACTGCTTTGAAATTTTAAAAAGTCAAACGGACATATGGCGCATAAAAATGCATAGCCATTCGGAGAAATTAGTAACCGTTCTAAGGTTATAATAGCATCAGGGTACAGGGGGCAATACAGTCAGACGCGTCATCTGACCTGTTTGTTTCTGACTCTTCCGACCTCAAGTGGAGAGAATTTCCCCATTTTTAAGGCAGACGAATGAAGCGTACTGGATGTACGCTGATTGAGGATGACACAGAAAATGGGGAAATTATCCCTCTTTGAGGCGTGTTACCCCTGTATACGGATGCTAAACAGGCGAAAAAACAATTTAAAGCAGCTGTTCTAAAACAGCATCTTTCATTTTACTTGGTATATCCAAGTAACTGTAAAATTTTACCATTCATACCTCCGGCTTATTCTCCATACTAATAACAACATAGATATGCTTATTATTTAGTTAACTTTCAAGAACTAAGCAGCTTGTCATTCTCGTATTATTGATTATTTCTCCGCTTACTATACAACTTACAGCCGATTTCAGTTTACCTGATGTTGCGAAACCTGACCCAAAGGTTCCAGAAGAGGAGTGGCCGGAATGAGGTTCCATTCACTAGCTCCTTACGGAGCTAGACGGCATCTTCTCCCATCGTTTCGGCAATACGGTTGTTTCAATTCACTAGCTCCTTACGGAGCTAGACTCATTCGTCGTTTGGAGGATCTACGAGCGGACTGTGTTTCAATTCACTAGCTCCTTACGGAGCTAGACCATCTTCTTTCGATACTCCCCCGTCTCCGAAAACGTTTCAATTCACTAGCTCCTTACGGAGCTAGACGCGGCCATGAATGCCGGATACGCTACAGATGGAGTGTTTCAATTCACTAGCTCCTTACGGAGCTAGACTTCGTCTGTAATCTCCCTGATTTCCAACTGGTCGTTTCAATTCACTAGCTCCTTACGGAGCTAGACATCTCTCCAGGTATTCAAGGGCTCGGTCTGAGAAGTTTCAATTCACTAGCTCCTTACGGAGCTAGACTACGTTTAACACGACATAAGCATCAACGCCAATTAGTTTCAATTCACTAGCTCCTTACGGAGCTAGACCAAAATACGAGGAAAACGATAAAGAATGGAGAGAGTTTCAATTCACTAGCTCCTTACGGAGCTAGACGTGATTGCTTCATCAAGTTTCACACAATCGTCTGTTTCAATTCACTAGCTCCTTACGGAGCTAGACTTCGTCTGTAATCTCCCTGATTTCCAACTGGTCGTTTCAATTCACTAGCTCCTTACGGAGCTAGACAATGGCTATTTTCTTTTATGATGAAGCGTTACAAGTTTCAATTCACTAGCTCCTTACGGAGCTAGACCCCATTCATCCTCTTCATCTTTCATTTCCTCATGTTTCAATTCACTAGCTCCTTACGGAGCTAGACAATATTGGAATGTTTTCGTTTAGCAGGTATTCAAGTTTCAATTCACTAGCTCCTTACGGAGCTAGACTTAAACTAACCGCATATCCACAGCTATTACCATTCGTTTCAATTCACTAGCTCCTTACGGAGCTAGACAGTGTAGGTCAACCGCCGGCTTTTTATGATATTACGTTTCAATTCACTAGCTCCTTACGGAGCTAGACTACACTTTCTTTAGTGCTCAAGCTAAATATACTTTGTTTCAATTCACTAGCTCCTTACGGAGCTAGACGGCAAACTTTTACAATCATATTTTCCTATATAACAACATTTTTGTCAAGTTTTGCCAAATTCCAGCAAGTTTTTCTTTTTTAATCCAACAGGAAATTCCCTGTTCTACTGTTTGTCTCCATTTTCTTGGTGCGAATCTCCCAGGAATTCCCTGTTCACTGCCCATTCGCACCATCTACTGTTTTCCAGCCTTTGTCGCAGACTTTCTTAAAATTTAAATCTCCTTGCTGACAATATTGCAGCAATACTATTTTCGTCTCGCCGCCATACGTTCTTTCAGAAGTTTATGAAACTGATATTTCTCTGTTATATTCAAAATTTCAGACAGCTCTTCTTCTGGAAGATCCTTCAAATTTTTTAAAATCTTCAGAACCATCGGCGATTCCGGCTCAATTTCCTCATCAAAAAAGTCTTTCGGCGTAATGTCAAAATAATCGCAAATATCCAGCAATGCTGGTAAGGAAGGCAAGGAACGGCCTGATGTAATACTCTGTACATATCCTTTACTGAATCCCAAATCTGCACTTATCTTATATTCCGAAACATTTCGGGCTACGCGCAGCGTTGTAATACGCTTCCGGATAAAATCTTCATTCATACCAATTTCTCCTTTTCATTTTCAGACATCTGAAAACTAAATACAACAGACGAACTAATGGTATTCTGTCCATTTAAATAAGTATACCGAAGAAAAATCCTAAACATTCTTATTTTAATATCGACATCATTCGACAATAATCGTTTTAAAACGGAAATCAATATAACGTACAAAGAAAAGGATAAGCCGTCTGAATTCCAGACTTCTTACCCTTCCTTATCCAAAATCGTATTTATTTGAAAGAAAACCTATTTAAAGGATCTCACATTTTCATATCTTCCCATTTTGCAAAAAACTCGCCGTAATCCAGTCCGAGAGAAAATCCATCTGTTCTTTCGTATGAAACCAATGCTCTCCATTTTTCATAACCGTAAGAGTTGCTCCGATTTTATCTGCGAATCTGGAAATTGTTTCATACGATGTCAGATTATCCTTTTCTCCATATAGAATATGGGTTGGAATGTTCCATATTATGGGATGTTCTCTTACATAACAAAGATAGTCCCAGGAAAGAGTTTCTCCAAAAGACGTCTGGATTTCTTTCTGTTCCCGCAACTTATCTTCTGTTACATTGGCCCATAGCATCATATTTCCAATCAGATTTTCCATATCTACAACCGGAGAAATAAAGTATGCTTTTTCTATTTTTTTATCTGCCAAAGTATTCATTGCAAAGAATGCTCCTATGCTGTTTGCAATGATTGTCACAGATTTGTAGGTTTGACAAAACCCATCCAGTAATTCTGGAAATTCTTTTTCTGCTTCCTGAGGCGACTGTGACTTATAATCAAAACCAATTACATCATACTCTCTAAATAACGGTTTATAATACGATGCTTCTTTCGGGCTGCCGCCTTTTCCATGAATATATAAGATTGCCTTATCCATTTTCTCCTCCAGCAATGTCTATTCGTCATCTTCTCCTGGACAGCATCCGTTCTTTCTGAATTCGACAAAATTGGTACTTATCTGTCAGATTTACCAACGCAGCCATATCTTCTTCCGGAAGCCCCTTTAAATTTTTCAGAATTTTCAGAATCAACGGCGATTCCGGCTCGACTCCTTCGTCAAAAAAGTCTTTCAGCGTAATATCGAAATAATCACAAATATCCAGCAGAGCTGGCAGGGAAGGGAGGGAACGGCCTGATGTAATGCTTTGAATGTATCCTTTGCTGAATCCTAAGTCTGTACTTATTTTATATTCTGAAATATTTCGGGCTGTGCGCAGCTCTGTAATGCGTTTCCGGATAAAATCTTCGTCCATACCAACGTCTCCTTTTCGTTTTCAGACACTTCCGGCCAAAACAAAGCCTCTCTGGTTTTAACTGGTATCTTAGTCGGACTAAATACACCAGACAGATTAGCCTTATTCTGTCCGTTTAAATAAGTATAACGAAAAAATATCTCAACTATTCTTATTTTAGTATCGACATTTCCCGACAATATACGTCTAAAAACGGAAAGAAGATTTATTAGTATTTATCTTCGGTTGATGTTACCCATATTTTTTAACTTTCGATCTCCATGTTCTTTTTGGTAAGGTATTTCTCCTAATTTTTCGTCATAGCCTCTTCCGGAACTCAAAAGTGCAAATCCAAGCCGCCTTTCATTTCCTCTTGTTTTATCATAGTAAACATTCAAAATTCCATTGATGATCAGAGAAAATCCCAGATATTTTTCACTTTTCTTATGCTTATAAAAACAGTACTTAGCCTTCTTTTCGATTTCTTTATCTGCTTTCTTAGGCGCTGCTTTATAAACAGACCACTGATTTAAAACTCCTATATATCCAGGAAACCAATCATATCGGTTCGTACCCGTTTGGGCAAAAATCTTTTCCAAGCGCTCAAACATCTTTTTTCCCTGTGTTTCCAGCTTTCCGCTTTCTGCTGTGTCCATCGCCACTAATGCTAAAAATGGTCCCTTGACCTCCTGTCCCATGGCATTCTTTCCTGTACATAATTGTCCTACTTGTTCCAACGCTTTTATTTCCTCATCTACTTGAGAGAAATAGAGATTCTTTTTTACCGATATCACGCCGATTACTCCCTCTGGAGGAACAATCACATGATTCTCCATTCTAAGAAATACTGGATAAGAAGCGGAATCATAGATGATCAAATCCAGCTGGGAAGAGTGCGTATCCGCATCCTTCCTCCTCTCGCTTTTCCCTTTTCCGGTCTTTACCGCAGGACGAAGAATAAAGCCAGTTAGCACTTCCAATCCTTTTGGAAGAAATTTTTCAATATAACCTTTCAGCAGCGCTTCCACATATATCCCATCCTCGCCTGGATGAGCTGCTCCGTTTTTTCCTTCTGCCGGTATCAAAATCTGAAATTGTTCATACGTCTTTAGCATTGCTTCTACTTCATTTTCCATAAACTGTCTGACTCTTGCTCCGTCCATCTCCATTATCCTCCGTAAAAGAAACGCGTTTCAAGTTTTATGGATTTTTATTCAAATCCAAACCACCATCTCTGGCACTGGTCAATTAACTTTTCCAAATTTCCTATCTTCCGTTTTAACGCCCTTAGTTGAGATGTTTCATCACTTTCCCCTTTTAAAAAAGTGATCAAAAACGCCCGATAACCGCAAAGATAGTTAATTACTGACTTTTTATTATGAAACCGTACAAATTGCCCCATAGGAAATAGCGCGTTTATTTTATCTACTACCTGAGGATCCTTTACCTTTTCCACATTTACCTGATAAGAAGAGCCATCTATGTTTTCTCTTTCATCAAAGTAATTCAGCATCCGGTTAATCTCTTTCATACGTGTTCTGGAAGGCCGTACCACACCTTTGTACTCCTCTCCTCCCACTACAAAACCAGATAACGAAATTTCCCCTTCCGTCATATAGGTTTTATCGTAATTCAGGTGAAAACCATTTTCCAATAAAATGTATTTGATCATTTTATAAAAGGACAATTTTTTCCGAAAATCCAGATAGTCACTTGAAAACATCATATCATCTGCATATCGTGTATAAATAATATCATCATATTCGATATTTCTTTCCTTTTTTACCGTTCGGATCGCCTGACAATATTTTAAAATTCGTTGGTCAATCTGCCGGAAAACAATATTGGACATAGCTGGAGAAGTGACTGCCCCCTGGGGAAGACAACCGTTCAGTGTCGTAATCTGACCGATATTTATACGAATTTCTTCATCCTGAACAAATTCTTCCAGACTTTTTACTACCTGCTCTTCCGTCACATTATCAAAAAAATGGCGAATATCCAGTCGCATATGAAAACGTTTTCCGCAATGAGGCCGCAAATATTCCTGGTAGCTTTTTCCTTTTACAAAACCTACCGCTGCTTTAGATAGCGGAATTCTGGACAGCAGATTTTTATTCAGATTGTTCTGAAGCTGATACAATCCACTTTCCCGATCCACCTGATGAATCTCTCTTACCTTTCCTCTATCTCTCATCTCAAAAGAAACATAACTTTTTTCTTTTATTTCCAGACTATTCTCTATATAGCTTTCATTTTTCCTTAGAATCTTTTCACAATAATAATTCCATCCGTATATTTTTTTCATTTTTCCATCACATCTGGCGGGCACTGTCTTAAAAATTCGTATGGTGTTTAATAATTGAGCAGACTCTGTATCTGTCTGTTCGTTCCACAGTCAAAAAGTAACATTTTCACCCTGGTTTATGGAACTGTCGCTCCCTCAGGGTTTGCCTCTACGCTAGTATCGAGAACAAATTGCTGCCCGCCTTTATTTTCTTGTGTGCTGCCTATCAGTTTTTCTATCCTGTAACCATCCGGCAAATCATATTCATCAATTCTCCCAGTTCTGGAAAATCCCGTTCAAAACTATTCTTTATGCATTCCTTCCTGTCCGTCTTCTCAATTTCCCTTAAAAAGCGTTCCAGCTCTTCTGGCCTTCCTTTTAATCCCGTCTTACAACAGAAATAAAACCGCAGCCAGTCAGCCGCCCATGAAGTTTTAGAAATCTTATTTTCCTCCAGCAGTTTTTGAATCCCTGCATTCATGGACTGTGTATTATTTTTAATCCATTTATATCGCATTCCATAGTCGCATTCTCCTCCCAGAAGCAGACGAATAAATGTGAGTTCTTCCTCTTTCTTGACAAGAGTTCTGTCAAACGGATAAATATTTTTATACTGCTTGGGAAAATATTCTTTTAAAAAGGACAAAAACATGAATAAATTTTCCTCTGTTACCAGCATTCCTTCAATGGTTGTAGCAGCTGTAAATATCCCATATTGCTTAAAATAATCTTGAATCAGCCTAATAAATTCCCTATAGTTTTCATCTGCCGCCAGATAAAAAGGCTTTACATAGTGAAATTTACATTTTTCAGCCATCTGATAAATACGGTGTCTTCTGGCCGCCAAACAAGCTCTGGACGAAAAAGAGTTGTCCTTCTTTTTAAAAAAGTAATAATTTTCTCCCGTACTGCACATATCAAAATACTTTGTCTTTAGCTTTTCTGGATAAGTATAAATCTTATCCATATCCAAAAGAATCATTGTGGGGATATGACACCCTCTGTCTTTCGGAGAAACAATACGATATACCACGTCATCACTCATTCCTTTGATTATCTCCACCTGTTTCATTCGTGGAAAAATTGCTCTTAGGAAACGGCTTTGAAACACTTCTAATTCCGTCTCTCCTTCCACCAGAAAAAGAGCCTTTGCAAAATACGTACTGACGTGTTGATCCGTAATAAAATATCGCTCCCGCTGTTCTGCATTCTGACGAAACATCTGGAAACAGGAAAGCAAAGTTTCCTCTCCCTTACGGTAAACCTGATATAACTGGTTGTCTCCATTATCCTGAGTCAAAATATTCCGAACCAGTCTTGCTGAATGAGTCGCAATTAAAAATCCTACATAATACCTGCATTGATAAAATATCTCCGTCAAATTATCTATCATATTGTTATGTAAAGAAATTTCCGGCTCATCCAGTATGATTACAGGTTCTTTCATCTTTGTCTCTGCAATCAGCTTTAAAATATAAATAAATAGCCGCGTAAAATTGAACGCATTTGTTCCATTGGAAAACTCGGATAAATAATTTTCATCAAACTGATATTGTTCCCCTGAAAAATAAACTTTTGATAAGATTGCCGCAAATTCATTCTTGGAATACTGGGCAATCTTCACATTCTGTTTTTCAAACCCGTCTTCTAACCGTCCCATGCGAGCCTTTAATTGACTGCTTGAATCTTCGATAGAGGCCTTCAGTTTCTCCCTGAGTTCTTTGCCCACAGTATTTTCCAGTTTCATTAAATCGCCGATATGCTTCCAAAGTATGTCCCAATTTACTAAATCTATCTGCCTTGCATCTACAAAATAGATGGGAAAAAGACCGGCTATTAGCTTTCTTATCTCCGCATTATGACTCCAACGGATTGGCATATCGCGAATCTTAACCATCCGCACAGTCACAATATCTTCTGAAGATATTCCGATAATCTTTTCATAATAGCTGGAATACCTGGTATCTTCATCCTTAAGATTTGCGCGGGCATATCGTTTCAGACGTCCTAAATCATAAGTCAGCGCTATTTCTACCCGATTATTCAGCCGGTTATTATGATCAAAAATATCGTCTGACTCTGACCGATAAATTAAATTATTATAAAAATATCTGATAGCAGAAAGAATGTTGCTTTTCCCCGTTCCATTTTCTCCTAAAAGGGCAGTAACGCCATTGATCCGGAATACGCAGCTGCCTACAGATTTATAATTTTTAATAGAAATTTCAATCAGAGACACAAAGCACCTCATTTCTTCTTAGAAAACTCTGCCAGTTACTAAATATTATACGAAAAAGTCCCCTGCAGTTCAATAAGAAACAAAACTTTCTCTGCATATATCCAGCCTCATCTGACCATCTATCCAGCTTTTCTGCTGTGCCTCATGTATAACATCTTCCGGCATAGAACCGCCCAGCAAAAATGGAGACGCCGGATCATGCGCTCTCATATTTTCTTTCACAAGCACCGCATCTGTATTTGCATAACAATATTTACACAAATGTCCACAGGTATCATACGCTCCTATATCCACCCCCAACAGGCAGGCGCACTGCCCATTTCGCTGGTTATTCTTTTTCTTGGGCACATCCAGATTTGCATGAAGCGCCGTTTCAAACGTCCTTACCGTCATACAGCCTGTACAGTCTGCTCCATAAGGCGCCAGTTCGTCTCCTTCTGCACAGGTCTTCAACACCATTCCATACTGCTTCGCAATCCGTATCATCTCTTTTCCAAGAAGGATTCTGTCTTTTGGAGATACTTCTCTTGCCTTCGGAAAGTTCCGCTCTACCTTCTTATAAATATCAATAAAGCTGATAATACAGGTTTTTGTGTAACCAGAAAGCGTTGCGGCCATTTTTTCAAATACTTCCAAATGGCTCTCTATGGAATAAACGCTATCCACAAAAATCGGATCATATCTCCACGCCACGCTGTCCACTCCCACAAGGTTTGACAATCGTTTGAAATCATCCATGACCTTTTCTTTTTCCGGTACATTTGGTTCTATGTCTCTTCCGTAGGGCGTAATGGTTACAAACCAATACTGTCCATATGGCTTCAAAATCTCCATATACGTCAGCATAGGCTCCGGATTTTTTGTACAAAACACGATCAGATCCACTACATCCGGCGAAAGACGGTATCTGGTTACCTGCATTGGGTTATACGGATTGCGTACAAGCACAAATCCCTGCCTTATTCTATTTATCAGCCATTTGGAATAAAATGCCGGAATATCTGTCCGCATTCCTGTTTGTATGATCATTTTAGTCTTTCCCCTTTTTCTTTCTCAGCTTTCACCGAATACCTTACCCGTCTGCATCTTCTGCTTCCTGTCTCATAATCTATTGTGTTTTATCAGAATTTTCGTCTCTCTCCGCAATACGACAGTTTCACAATACATTCTGTGTGCCTCGTCCACGGAAACAAATCAACTCCCCAAGCTTCTTTTGCTTCGTAACCAAGTGTCTTGAAATAGCGTAAATCTCTTGCCAGCGTATCTGGGCCGCAGGACACATAGACAATCCGGCTTGGGTTCAAAACTGCTATAGAATTCATAAACTCCCTGGTGCTTCCGCTTCTTGGAGGATCCATGATGACAACATCGGCTTTCTGCTTTTCTGCCGCCATTTTTACCATAAACTTTCCGGCGTCATTGCAGTAAAATGAAATATTATTCACATTGTTCCGTTTCGCATTTTTTACAGCGTCGCGGACTGCATCCGGATTTAGCTCTACGCCAATCACCTTTTTGGCCTGTCTGCTGGCAATGATTCCAATGGTTCCAATGCCGCAATATGCGTCGATTACGGTTTCCCTTCCTGTTAGTCCTGCCAGCTCTATGGCCTTACGGTAAAGCACCTCTGTCTGAACCGGATTTACCTGATAAAAAGATTTCGAAGAAATCCGGAAGGTACAGCCGCATAATTCATCTTCAATATAGCCTGGACCGTAAAGAACGTGTTCTTTTTCTCCCAGAACCATACTGGTTCCCCTTCCGTTGATGTTCTGGATGACTGTGGTAATCTCTGGGTGGCGGCTTAAAAGAGCCTTTACAAAATTGTTTTTAGACGGGAATACTGGAGAAGCTGTAACTAGCACCACCATAATCTGGTTCGTCGCAAATCCTCTCTTAATCAGCACATGGCGCAAAAGGCCGAATCCGGTATCTTCATCGTAATGACGGATTTTAAAGCTGGGGAGAAGCTGACGGATGGTTTCTAAGATTTCATCTGCCTTCTGATCTTCAATCAGACAGGTTTTTACCGGCACAATGTTATGGGTTCCCTCTTCGTAAATGCCGGAAACCGGATGGCCTTTCCGGTCGCAGCCAAAGATGGAATGCACCTTATTCCGGTAATGGTAGGGATGTTCCATTCCCAGCATCCCTTTTACCGGACAGATTCCTTTTAAAAGCTCCTTTAGCTTTTCTTCCTTTCCCTTCAGCTGCTGCGGATACGTCAGATGAAGGTACTGGCAGCTTCCGCAGCGCTTTTCCACCGGACAAAGAGACTTCGAAGAAGCGCCAGACTTCTTAGGAGCAACAGGCTTTTTTTTCTCCACTCTATTCTGTTTTCTACTTTTTTGCAGTTCTTTCAATGGTAATTCCTCTCTTTTCGCTTACTGTTTCTTCCAGTATAAATGGAATCTCTTACTTTTACAAGATTTACTGAATCACTTTCTTCTCCTGTCTGCCACGCTCCTATACCGCCCCCCGCCTCGATTTTCCAAATAAATCACAGCTATCTGCTAAATCTTGACACAAAAAATCCCCTTAAGGGCATTGGCAGCTGCCTCAGCCTCTTAAGGGGAAATTTTTTTACTTACAGTTCAACTTTTACCTTTTCTAATTTCCAGATGTCATGAACGTATTCTTCAATGGTCCGGTCGGAAGTAAACTTGCCGGCGCAGGCTACGTTTAAAATCGCTGCCTTTGCCCACCACTTTTCATCGCGGTACGCTTTGTCAATCTTTTCGTGGGCTTCTGCGTAAGAACGGAAGTCCTTTAAGATAAAGTAGCGGTCTGCCTTATCGCTGCTCTGGGTGTTAAGCAGAGAGTTGTAGATTGGGCGGAACAGCTCCGGATCCTGAGGAGAATAATAACCGTTGATCAACTGCATCAGCACGCGGCGGATCTCCTGGTCATTGTTGAAAATATCCATTGGATTGTAGCCGCCGTTGTTCTCATAGTTGATGACTTCGTCAGAAGACATACCAAAAATAAAGGCATTTTCTTCGCCTACTTCTTCTACGATCTCAACGTTGGCGCCGTCCATGGTTCCTAATGTCAGAGCGCCGTTTAACATCAGCTTCATGTTGCCGGTACCGGATGCCTCTTTGCTGGCAGTGGAAATCTGCTCGCTGACATCGGCTGCTGCAAAAATAATTTCTGCATTGGAAACTCTGTAGTCTTCAATAAATACCACTTTAATCTTGCCGTTGATGGTCTTATCATTGTTGATTACGTCAGCAACTGCGTTGATTAACTTGATGGTCAGCTTTGCAACCTTATATCCGGCTGCTGCCTTTGCGCCAAAGATAAAGGTTCTTGGAACCATATCCAGGTTTGGATTGTCCTTTAACTGATTATACAGATACATCACGTGCAGGATGTTTAAAAGCTGACGCTTGTACTCGTGAAGACGTTTTACCTGGACGTCAAAAATGGAACGCGGATTTACTTCAATTCCGTTGTGCTCCTTGATGTATTTTGCCAGACGGATCTTGTTCTGGTACTTAATATTCATAAATTCCTGCTGGCTTCTCTCATCATCTGCATAAATTGCAAGCTTCTTGATGTGAGGCAGGTTAGTAATCCACTCATCGCCAATCTTTCCGGTTACCCAGTCAGCAAGCAGCGGATCTCCATGAAGAAGGAATCTTCTCTGGGTAATGCCGTTGGTCTTGTTATTGAACTTATCCGGCATCATTTCATAGAAATCTTTTAATTCCTGATGCTTTAAAATCTCCGTGTGCAGTCTTGCAACACCGTTTACAGAAAAGCTTCCTGCAATTGCCAGGTGCGCCATCTTTACCTGACCGTCGTAGATAATCGCCATCTTGCGCACTTTTTCGTGATTGCCAGGATAAGCAGCCTCGATCGCAGCAATGAAGCGGCGGTTAATTTCTTCGATAATCTGGTAAATTCTTGGAAGCAGTCTGGAGAACAGCTCAATCGGCCATTTTTCCAGAGCTTCCGCCATAATGGTGTGGTTGGTATAAGCACAGGTCTTAGTGGTAACTTCCCATGCCTCATCCCACTCTAAGTTGTAATCGTCTAACAGGATTCTCATTAGCTCTGCTACTGCTACAGTCGGATGGGTATCATTTAACTGGAATACGTTCTTTTCATAGAACTTGCGCACATCATCATGGTGCTCCATGTACTTTGCAACTGCCCGCTGTACGCTGGCAGAGATAAAGAAATACTGCTGGCGCAGACGCAGTTCTTTTCCTGCATAATGATTATCGTTTGGATATAATACCTCAACAATAGTCTTTGCCAGGTTCTCCTGCTCCACTGCCTTCTGGTAGTTTCCTTTGTCAAACTCGTCTAAGCGGAACACTTCCACAGGCTGTGCATCCCAGACGCGAAGCGTATTTACTACGTTGTTGCCGTAACCTACTACCGGCATATCATAAGGAACTGCCATAACAGACTGGTAGCCCTTTTGTACAAAGTGGTTTCTCTTGCCATCCCACTGGGGTTCTACATAACCGCCAAATTTTACTTCTGTCGCATACTCGACTCTGCGCACCTCAAATGGGTTTCCATTCTTTAACCAGTCATCTGGCACTTCCTTCTGATAACCGTTTTCGATTTTCTGCTTAAACATACCGTAACGGTAACGGATGCCGCAGCCGTATGCAGGATAGCCCAGGGTTGCTAAAGAGTCTAAGAAGCAGGCAGCCAGACGGCCTAAGCCGCCGTTTCCAAGCGCTGCATCCGGCTCCTGATCCTCAATTACATTTAAATCCATGCCTAACTCTTCTAATACTTCTTTGATTTCCTTCTGCGCACAGATATTAATAATATTGTTGCCCAGGGCGCGGCCCATTAAAAACTCCATAGAAAGGTAGTAAACAGTCTTGACATCTTCCTTCTCGTAAGTCTTGTGAGTTGCAATCCATTCATCAATAATCACATCTTTTACCGCATAGGACACTGCCTGGAACATCTGCTCCTTTGTCGCGTCCTCTACCGTTTTGCGGAACAGGTTTTTAACATTGTAAATGACCGCTTTTTTAAATGTCTCCTTATCAAATCCCTGATTCATGAATCCTTTTCCTCCTAAATCTTAGCTGGTCAGTTTTTCTACTCCCAGCATCACTTTCTCGCCATTAATATTCCATTCCTTGGCATATCCGCCCATCTGTCCGAGAGAAATGCTGTCAGCCATTACTTCTCCCTTGATTTCATCGCCATGAACCTTTAACAGATCTGCAATCTTGTCATTTTCATCCTGGAATACCCGAATGTGATCCATTACTTCAAAACCTGCTTCCTTACGCATGGTCTGAATCTTGCTGACAATCTCGCGGACAAAGCCTTCTTCAATCAGTTCCGGCGTCAGATTGGTATCCAATACAACTGTTACATAATTATCTTTTTCTGTAACAAATCCTTCCTTCTGAGCCATATCGATCAGCAGGTCTTCCTCCGTCAGAACGACTTCTGTTCCGTCAAATTCAAAGGTAAGAGCGCCTTTTTCATTTAAGGTATCCATCGCTTCGTTGCCGTCTAAGGAAGAAAGCGCCTGGCGGATTGCCCCTAACTGCTTTCCATACTTTGGACCTACGGTCTTTAACTGAGGTTTAAAGGTATAGGAAGTAAATGCGCGGACGTCATCTGTAAACTCTACGGTTTTTACATTTAATTCGTCTTCGATAATCTCCTGGTAGAACTCAGACAGTTCGTGATCTGCTTTTACAAACATTCTTGCAATTGGCTGACGGTTCTTGATATTTGCGGTATTTCTGGCAGCTCGTCCCAGTACCACAATCTTTAATACTTCGTCCATGTCTGCTTCCAGCTTTTCATCAATCCATTCTTCCTTTACTGTTGGGAAGTCGCACAGATGGATGCTTTCCGGAGCGTCTTTATCGATGCTTCTGACCAGGTTCTGGTAAATGTCTTCTGTCATAAACGGAATCATAGGCGCAGCCGTCTTTGCTATGGTTACCAGCGCTGTATAAAGGGTCATATACGCGTTGATCTTATCCTGCTCCATTCCCTTTGCCCAGAAACGCTCGCGGCTTCTTCTGACATACCAGTTGCTCATATCGTCTACAAATTCCTGAAGAGCTCTTGCTGCCTCTGGAATCTGATAATTGCCCAGATAATTATCCACTGCTTTTACCATAGAGTTGACTTTGGAAAGCAGCCATTTGTCCATAACCGGCAGCTTATCATATTCTAAAGTGTATTTGGAGGCGTCAAAATTGTCAATGTTCGCATACAGTACAAAGAACGCATAGGTATTCCACAGGGTTCCCATAAACTTTCTCTGTCCTTCCATAACTGCTTTTCCATGGAAGCGGTTTGGAAGCCACGGAGCGCTGTTGATGTAGAAATACCAGCGGATTGCATCTGCTCCGTAAGTCTCTAACGCGTCAAACGGGTCGACCGCATTTCCCTTGCTCTTACTCATCTTCTGGCCGTTTTCATCCTGAACGTGTCCCAGAACGATTACATTCTCATAAGGAGCCTTATTAAACAGCAGGGTAGATTCTGCCAACAGAGAGTAGAACCATCCTCTTGTCTGGTCTACTGCCTCAGAAATAAACTGGGCAGGGAACTGGGATTCAAACAGTTCTTTGTTTTCAAATGGATAATGATGCTGTGCAAATGGCATAGCTCCGGAGTCAAACCAGCAGTCAATTACTTCTGGAACTCTGTGCATCTCTTTGCCGCAGTCCGGACAGGTAATGGTAACCTGATCGATAAATGGACGGTGAAGCTCTACGCCGCCTTCCGGATAATTTTTGCTTAATGATTTTAATTCTTCTCTGCTGCCGATAGCCATCTGCTTTCCGCATTCACATTCCCAGATGTTTAAAGGAGTGCCCCAGTAACGGTTTCTGGAAATCCCCCAGTCCTGGATATTTTCCAGCCAGTCGCCAAAGCGGCCTTTTCCGATGGATTCCGGAATCCAGTTAATGGTGTTGTTGTTGCGGATTAAATCTTCTTTTACTGCAGTCATCTTGATGAACCAGGATTCTCTTGCATAGTAAATCAGAGGAGTGCCGCAGCGCCAGCAGTGAGGATAACTGTGTTCAAATTTGGGTGCGGAGAACAGCAGTCCCTTTTTGTCCAGATCCTCCAATACCATCGGATCTGCCTTTTTGCAGAATACGCCTGCATAAGGAGTTTCTTTCGTCATCTCGCCTTTTCCGTCTACCAGCTGGACAAACGGCAGGTCGTACTTACGGCCTACATTGGCGTCGTCTTCACCAAATGCAGGGGCAATATGAACCACGCCGGTACCGTCTGTTAAGGTAACGTAGGTATCGCAGGTCACATAATAGGCTTTCTTATGCTGCTTTTCGCAGATTCCCAGCGCACAGTCAAACAACGGCTCGTACTCTTTATATTCCAGTTCTTTTCCTTTGTAAGTTTCCAGGATTTCATAAGCCGGTTTATCAGAATCTTTGTCTGCCAGAGATCCCAATACGGTATCGCATAACGCCTGTGCCAGATAATAAACGTATCCGTCTGCAGACTGTACCTTTACGTAATCTTCATCAGGGTTGACGCACAGCGCCACGTTGCTTGGAAGGGTCCATGGAGTCGTGGTCCATGCCAGAATATACGCATCCTCGCCTTTTACCTTAAAACGGGCGATGGCAGAACGCTCTTTCACGTCTTTATATCCCTGCGCTACCTCGTGGGACGACAGCGGGGTACCGCAGCGCGGGCAGTAAGGTACAATCTTAAATCCCTTGTATAACAGGCCCTTTTCCCAAATCTGCTTTAATGCCCACCATTCAGACTCAATATAGTCGTCATGGTAGGTAACATATGGATTGTCCATATCTGCCCAGAAACCAACGGTAGAGGAAAAATCTTCCCACATTCCCTTATATTTCCAGACGCTTTCCTTGCAGTGTTCAATAAACGGCTCTAAACCATACTGTTCAATCTGCTCTTTGCCGTCTAATCCCAGCATTTTTTCTACTTCCAGTTCAACTGGAAGGCCATGGGTATCCCATCCGGCTTTTCTCGGAACCATATAGCCCTTCATGGTACGGTATCTTGGAATCATATCCTTGATAACGCGGGTCAGTACATGGCCAATGTGGGGCTTTCCGTTGGCAGTAGGCGGTCCGTCATAAAACACATACGGCGTTCCCTTTTTCCGGCTCTCAATACTTTTTTCAAAGATATTTTCATCTTTCCAAAACTTTTCGATTTTTTTCTCTCGCTCTACAAAATTCATGTTTGTAGATACTTTCTCATACATGACGCTTCCTCCAATCAATTGTAAATGCTGAGCAGAAAATAAAAAAGCTCCGTCCCGCAAAGGGACGAAGCGCACTTCGCTGTACCACCCATTTTCTGCATACTGTTATATGAGTTCCCGATAACGTAGGAAATACGGCTTAGCTTACAGATACGATTCTTTCAGCCAGCGACTCCGGAGTGATCTTTGGAACTGCCCTACTAACACCGGTCTTTCACCATCTCCGGCTCGCTGAAGCGTTTGGTCAGCCTTACTGTCTCCATCTAAGTCTTTTTTCTTGTAGCAATCCTTATTATAGGAAATCCAGTACCAAAAGTCAAGGAAAACAGGACTTTCCAAGGCTTTTTATGCATTTTCCATGATTTTTAGATACATATTTTGGACGATATGTAAAACAATAAGAGTAATTGATTCTTTTTTCTGTAAGTAACAGGAGGCGCAGCATGATTCTTTCGATTTTATCTTATCTGGTAATTCCCCTTTATACCCTGTTGTTTGTGCGGGAAACCGACTTGTTTTCCAGCAATTTTTCCGTCATTGGCAGTCTGGAAGAACAAAAAAACCGTTTTTCCGTCTGGGCTATTTTATTAAGCACCACTTTATACCGTATGCTGTTTCCTGTAATCGGAAAAGCGCCCTTTTCCCAAACCCTGTCTTCCTTGTCCGCACACAAGGGATCGCGCCGCAGAACGCTCTGTTTTTTTCTTTTAAACCAGGCCCTCTTCTTCCTGGTTGCCACAGTCATCCTTCCGTATGCGCCTTCCGACCTTCCCCGGCAGGCCAGAATGCACGTTTTCTGCGCCCTTATTTCCAGCGTATCTCTTTTCACCTGTCTGGTTCTTTTAATTCACAGCTATTACCGGGCGCAGCCGGATCGGTTCCGGCCCCTGATGTGGATTCTCTGGGGTTCCTTTGCGGTCAGTATGGTTCTTCTGCTTTTCTGCGGGATTGTAAACAGCGTTCTGGAAATTCTGGTAACCATTACCGCCTGTATCTTAAGCCGCCAGCTTTATCAGAAAGTTTTTGATTTTCCTGCTTTACCATGAAATTTTCAGGTTTCCTTCGCTCTTTCTTTGTTATTTTTTTATCAATCTATTTGTTATTTTGGATACTCATGGTATAATACAAAAAAAATAATAGGGAGAAGGAGCAATTATGAATCAAGAAAATTTAACGCTGCTTACAGATTTTTATGAACTGACCATGATGCAGGGATATTTTAAGGAAAAGGATGCCAACGAAACTGTTATTTTTGATATGTTTTACCGCAACAACCCCTGCGGCAATGGATTTGCGATCTGCGCCGGTCTGGATCAGGTCATTGATTATATTAAAAATCTTCACTTTGATCAGGAAGACGTGGAATACCTCCGCAGCTTAGGAATTTTTGGAGAAGATTTTCTGGAATACCTGGCCAACTTCAAATTTTCCGGCGACATTTATGCCATTCCAGAAGGAACTGTTGTATTCCCAAGAGAACCTCTTGTCAAAGTAATTGCTCCTATTATGGAAGCACAGTTAGTCGAAACTGCGCTTTTAACCATTATTAACCATCAGAGCCTGATTGCGACCAAAACTTCCCGCATTGTCCATGCAGCCCAGGGAGATGGCGTTATGGAATTTGGTCTGCGCCGCGCCCAGGGACCGGATGCAGGTGTTTACGGCGCCCGTGCAGCCATGATTGCCGGATGTATCGGTACTTCCAACGTACTCTGCGGTAAAATGTTCAATGTGCCGATTAAAGGAACCCATGCCCATAGCTGGATTATGAGTTTCCCGGATGAGCTGACTGCATTCCGCACCTATGCAAAGCTCTACCCTTCTGCCTGCATTTTGCTGGTAGACACCTATGACACCTTAAATTCCGGTGTTCCCAATGCCATTAAAGTATTTACAGAAATGCGCGAAGCCGGTATTCCAATGCCATTTTACGGCATCCGCTTAGACAGCGGCGACCTGGCCTATCTGTCAAAAGAAGCGAAAAAAATGCTGGATGCAGCAGGATTTCCGGATGCTGTCATCTCCGCGTCCAACGACCTGGATGAAGAGCTGATTAACAGCCTGAAGCTTCAGGGCGCTACCATTAATTCCTGGGGTGTCGGCACCAATCTGATTACGTCCAAAGACTGCCCATCCTTTGGCGGCGTATATAAACTGGCTGCTATCCGGGATAAAGCCACCGGCAAATTTATTCCAAAGATTAAGCTTTCTGAAAATGTGGAAAAAATTACCAACCCAGGTGATAAGACCATTAAACGAATTTACAATAAAGAAACCGGAAAAATCATTGCCGATTTAATCTGCTTGACCCACGAACAGTTTGACGAGAACAACTCCCTGCTGCTCTTTGATCCGGTTCAGACCTGGAAAAAGACCCATCTGGCGCCTCACAGCTATGCTATCCGCGATCTGATGGTTCCAGTATTCCTTCACGGGGAATGCGTTTATGAATCTCCTGACGTTATGGATATTCAGGCTTACTGCAAAAAAGAACTGGATACTTTATGGGATGAGTCCCGTCGTCTGGTTAATCCCCACAAAGTTCATGTCGACCTTTCCCATGAATTGTGGCATATCAAAAACCAGCTTTTAGAAGCCTACCATTTTGAGTAATCCGGAAAAAATGGATATTTTTTTCACAAAACTTAACCTCAGTTATATTTTTTGACCAATCTATCCAGTATAATAAATCCAGATGCTTGTACAATAGCAAAAATTTGAATATCACAAGGAGGTTTTTCACATGAGTATGGGTAAAGCAGTCAAGATTTATTCCAAAGACCATCCGGCTCTTGCATTAAAAGTAACAAAAGGTCATTTTTCCTCTGACCGGTTCCACATCAACTATTACATTGATATGACCGATTTGAAGATGCGTCAGCGCAACGCAGAAGAAGTTGCTAAGGCGATTGTTGAAAAGTACGTTAAGCGTGTAACCTTAACCCCTGTTATCGGTCTGGTATCCGAAGCAATGAATCAGATGGCTGCTACCAATGCGACCAAAGCTCCTATTGATACCATTATCTGTATGGATGGCTGTGAAGCTATCGGCGCATATATCGCCAAGGAACTGTCTGAAGTAGGTTTTGCTACTACCAATACCCACAAAACCACCTACATTCTGACTCCAGAGTTTGACTCTACCGGTCAGATGGTTGTACGTGAAAACATCAAGCCAATGTTAAAGGGCAAACACGTCCTGGTTGTTTTAGCTACTGCAATGTCTGGACATACCATTGCAAAGAGTCTCCGCTGCATTTCTTCCTACGGCGGCATTGTAGAAGGTATTTCCTGTATTTTCTCCGCTATCAGCGAGATTGAAGGACATCCGGTCAACTCCGTATTCGAGGCTTCTGATCTGGAAGGCTTTAGACTTTCTGAGCCGGACAACTGCCCAGACTGCAAGGCTGGCGTCAAACTGGACGCTATCGTAAACAGCTACGGCTATACGGTTTTAGATTAATCAAGATTTTAAATTCATAAAAAAGATCTGGGATATCACAATCCCAGGTCTTTTGTTTTATCGGACATTTCTTTTTTCCGTAGAGCAAAAAAGTCTGCCGCACAAATCATGCAGCAGACCTTTGTTGGATACAGCCTTTTCTCTTTTACTTATCTGGCTTCATATAAGTCTTTTGTATAATTTTCCATTGGATCCCAGTTCTTAAACTCGAAGTCTTCTGCGCTTACATCTGCGCCGCCTTCTTTTGCTGCGTCAATTGCCCGAGTCCACTCTTCCTGGGTCTTCTCAGATAATGTCTGAAGTTCTGCTTTGTAATCAATGTTCTGGGCTAATACTCCCTGTGCAATTTCGCCAAGATTTGGAGAAATGGAAGCAGCCTGTGCATATACAGCAGCAGTATCTGGGTTTGCTACGATTGGGTCTGGAGCAAGAGCTGCCTGCTCGTTGTTAATCTGGTAGTACTCTAACATAGCCGGATCGGTCATATGCTCTTTGTTTACAGAATCAATAACAGAAACGAAACCGCCGTCTTCTACCAGACCTGCCTGATAATCTTCAGAATACAGAGCCATCAGGTATTTTGCTGCAGCTTCCGGATGCTCGCACTGGGAAGAAATGCCCATCCATGGCTGTGCGCCGATGTAAGGAAGTTTGCCCTTCATGCCGTCATCTGGAACTGGCAGAGCCATAACGCCAAAGTCTAAATCTGGATTTTCCTGACGCCAGGTAGAGATACACCATGCACCCTGGATAATAAATGCAGCCTGGTTCTGTGCAAACAGAGCTCTTGCTTCAGGAGCCTTCATGGATACAGAGTTTGGATGGAAGCATCCTTCTTTTACCAGAGTATCATAGAACTCAAATGCATTCTGCATAGCCTGGGAATTCATGGTATTCTGTCCATCTACTAAGATCATCTGGGAAATATCGCTGCACTTTGCGCCGTCTAAGCTGGCCAGGGAACGAAGAGCCAGTTCCAGACGATTGGTCTGGGCGCCGCTGTCAATAATTCCAAAATATTTGCCTTTTCCTGCTTCTGTTACCTGCTTGCAGACATCGATAAACTCACTCCAGGTCTTTGGAAGATTCTCAACGTCTACACCTGCATCGGTCAGAACTGTCTTATTATAGAACATTAATGTATTAATAATGTTTGCAGCTTCCGGAAGAACATATACCTTTCCGTCCATGCTGGTAATTCCTTCGTTTAACGCGCCGTCTGCAAAAGAATTTAAGAAATCCTCTGTTACATAATCATTTAACGGCATAAACCAGTTTTCATCTAATACGGTGCTTAACTTCATTCCAGATGGAATTGGGAATAAGTCCGGTGCATTTCCTGCCTTAATAGCAGAAACTACAGTCTCCTTAAACTGATCAGCAGTCAATACGGTATACTCAATCGTAATATTCGGATTTTCTTCCATAAACTTCTTATGGAATTCTTCTCTGCGGGCCTTGGTGCTGTCGCTCCAGTCAATAACCTTTAAGGTAATCTGTTCGTCAGAAGCAGCGCTATCTCCTGCTTCTGCTTTTGTTTCCCCTGCTTCTGCAGAAGTTTCTGCCTTTGTCGTCTCAGCAGCAGCATCTTTATCCGTTGTGACATTTACGCCGCATCCGCATACAGTTCCCATCATGGCAACCGTTAAAGCAGCCGCTAATAATCCTTTTCTTTTTTTCATGTTTATCCTCCTTTAAAAAAGTGAAATTAAGGTTTCAAAAATAACATCAGCTCTTTACTGCACCTGCAATACCGTCTACAAAGTATTTCTGCAGGGCAACGAAAACAAAGATAACCGGCAGTATGGCAATGCTGGCTCCGGCTGCAATACCTGTCCAGTCTACCACATTTTCTCCTCTCAGCGCATATAAACCAACTGCCAGGGTTCTGAGGGAAGGATTGTTTAATGTAATAATCAGAGGCAGCAAGAAGGAGTTCCAGGTCCAGATAAACTGCATAATTACTACTGTAACCATAATCGGCTTTGCCAGAGGGAACATTACCCTTCCATAAGTCTGTACAAAATTAGCGCCGTCAATGGTTGCCGCCTCTTCCATTTCTTTTGGAAGAGAAGCATAAAAGCTGGAAAACAGCATCAGGAAAATCACATGGCCGCCGCCGGACTCTGCTAAAATAAGTCCAACCAGGCTCTGGGACAGTCCCATATTTTTCAGCAATTCATAAATCGGGATTACCGTAAATACCAGCGGAATGGTAATACTTGCCATAAAGATTTTCATCAGAAGGCTTTTTCCCACAAAGCTGTAACGTCCCAGTACATAACCAGCTAAAGACGTGCTGAGAAGCACAATTACTACTACTGATACCGTAACGATAATGGAGTTTTTAAAATATACTCCAAAATTCGCATTGTTCCACGCTCTGATAAAGTTATCCATCCGGAAGGACTCCGGAATTAAATTTAATCCGCTTGCAAAAAATTCGTTCTGTGTTTTAAAAGATGCGGAAACCATCCATAAAAAAGGATAAATCCAAAGGAATGCGATAACCGCAAGCACAGCATACAGGAGAACTTTTCCAAGCTTTCTAACTGCTGACGTTTTTTCCATGGCTTCCTCCTACACTGCTCTCTTTTTCTGGAAATGCTGTTTTGCACTATTTCCGATAATTCCAATACCAACAACTAAAGCTCCAAACATCATTGCTGCAGCGCTGGCATAGCCAAGACGCGGCATACCAGAAGAATTGGCGTATGCTGTCCGGTATACAAAGGTTGCCGCAACATCTGTCGCATAGAACGGGCCGCCGTTTGTCATGGTCTGAATCAAATCAAATACCTTCAGGGAACTGATAATACAAAGTACTGTAATCACGCCGCCAATTGGAAGAATCAAAGGAAATACCACATGGCGGAAGGTCTGCCATTTATTGGCGCCATCTATGGTTGCAGCCTCGTAAACATCCTGGGAAACGCTCTGAAGAGCAGCCAGCCAGTAAATCATATACGTTCCGGCATCTTTCCACACGCCAATCAGCACAACTACCGGGAGAGCGGTCTGGGCATTTCCCAGCCAGTTGGGACCTCTTACTCCAAAAATCGCCAGAAGCTGGTTAATGGAGCCTGTACCGCCGAAAATAAACATCATAATAATACCAACAATAGATGCTGTCGTAATAACCGGTAGGAAAAATACGGTTCTGAAGAAAGCGGCGCCTTTCTTAATAATGCTGTTAAATATGTAAGCCAATGCAAGAGATAACGCCAGCTGGATAGGAACTGCCATAATCATATATTTAAAACTGTTGAGTACGGCGTTAAAAAAGTACTTATCCTTTAGAAGCTCTTTAAAGTTGTCTAATCCGACAAAAAGCGCGTTGGAGGTCATTCCGGACCAGTCCAATGTGGAGTAAAAAATACTGGACAAAATCGGATATCCCTGAAACAGGATATATAAAATCAATGTTGGCAGCATAAATACCCAGCACCACAAATTAATGCGCCGTTTTTTTCTCCGGAGCGCTGCTCCCGAAGTTCCGGCTGATGATGGCTTACTCACAATTCATCCCTCTTTCTTTCCTTTTATTTAATTACAAAAAGTAACTAATACTTTGTCCACGTGTTAGTGCCATATTAGCATAAATCCTAAGAATTTACAATATTTTTTTGTCATTATTCTCAAAATAGTTTATTTCTACCAACTATCATTTTATTTTTTGTGTACTTTGTACATATATTTCTTACCCATAATTCTGTTATAATAATTATAATTTATAATTAACTATACATCCTATAAATTTGGAGGAGACATGAGAATAAACATTGAATTTTCCCAGCAAAACAACAATATTATTAACTTTTCCGCTCAAGAGCTGGTCCGTTATCTAAGTGAAATAATGAGTAATTCATTAATTTCTATTAATAATAATGAATTCTGTGCAGCCGCCCCTGATCTTACCATCCATCTAAAAACCGCTGATTTACACTCTGAATACGGAATGCCCCCTGTGGAACATCCGGATTTAGACGATCAATATCTGATTTCCGTCAAAGACTGCCAGGGAACCATTGCCGGAGGAAACCCAAGAAGCGTTCTGCTAGGCGTCTATCATTATTTAAGATCCTTAGGCTGCCGGTTCCTGTCCCCTGATTCTTCCTTTGACCGGATCCCTTCTTTATATAAGAAAGAAGATCTGTTTCTCTCCTGCCGGCGTACCGCTTCCTTCCGCCATAGAGGAGTCTGCATTGAAGGAGCAAATTCCCTGGAAAATATCCTGGATTTTATCGACTGGCTGCCAAAGCTGGGGTATAACTGCTTTTTCCTTCAGTTCCAGCTTCCATACACCTTTATGGCCCGCTGGTATCGCCACGAAATGAATCCTTTATTGCCTCCTGAAGAATTTTCCAGAGAAACCGCCGTTTCCTTTACAAAAAAGATTACAGAAGCCATGGAGCAAAGAGGACTGATGCTTCACCAGGCCGGACACGGATGGACTGGGCAGGCCATCGGTCAGGATTCTTGCGACTGGAAGCCATTGTCCCGTCCTCTGGAACCGGAAGAGACTCAGAAACTGGCTCTCTTAAACGGGAAACGCCAGCTGTTCCACGGCATTCCTATGAATACCAACTTGTGCTATTCCAATCCAGAAGCTGTTGAAAGCTTTACCAGACAGGTCATCCATTACGTTTCCAGCCATCCGTCTGTCGATTATCTTCACGTATGGCTGGCAGATGAACCCAATAACATCTGCGAATGTCCGGACTGCCAGAAGACCACCCCAAGCGATCAGTATGTTGGGCTGCTAAATCACGTGGACGAAGCGCTGACCCAGATTGGTTCTCCTGTTAAAATCGTCTTCCTCCTTTACCAGGAGCTATTATGGCCTCCAAAAAAAGTCCGGTTTTCCAATCCAGACCGGTTCCTTTTGATGTTTGCTCCTATCAGCAGAACATTCGATGCTTCTTACCAGATGCAAAACGCCAATCCGGACTCTGCCGGATCCCCTCTTCCGGCTTATAAGCGAAACCAGATTTCCCTTCCTACCAGCCTGGCAGAAAATATGGCTTATTTAAAAGCTTGGCAGAATATTTTTACCGGAGACAGCTTTGTGTACGACTACCCTCTTGGAAGAGCCCATTACGGAGATTTTGGCTACGTCCATATTTCCCAGATGATCAGCGAAGACATTAAAAAAATCCGTTCGATGGGACTAAATGGCTACATCAGCTGTCAGGAACTGCGGTGCGGCCTTCCAAATTTCCTTCCCAACTACATCATGGGATACACCTTATTTGACGAAGCTGCTTCTTTCCAGGAATTGACCCAGGAATATTATTCTGCCGCCTATGGCAAAGGCTGGGAAGAAGTTCGTTCTTACCTGACGAAACTTTCCAGCTTATGCAGCTGCGATTATTTTAACGGCAAAGGGGAACGCGTTAATCCAGAGATTGCTGGACACATGAACCAGCTGATTCAATGTGCAGAACAATTTGGACAAGCGTTTCGTTCCTTCCCCCATACCGGAAAAACCGAATCTTTGTTTTGGAAACAGCTTGATTATCACCGCAGATATAGTTTACAATTAGGGAAAGCTCTTCTTCTTTTATCAGAAGGAAAACATGAAGACGCACAGAAGGTCTGGCATGATTTTCAAGAATGGATCTGCAGAAATGAAACCGCCTTCCAATCCTGTCTGGATGTTTACCGTGTATCCGAAGTTTCTACAAAATACACTGGATTTCTGCTGGAAGAACCGCTTCAGAATACTTTGTAACAGAATTATGGAGGGCCGCTATGTACCGCGGAAAAAAAAATCAGCCTTCGAATCGGACCCGCATTCTGGAATGTATCTTCCGGAATGCACCCGTGGCCAGATCCGAAATTGCCGAGATGACAGAAATCACTCCAGCTGCCGTTACTACCATTGTAGCCGGCCTGATTGGAGAACACATTGTAATCGAATCCGAAGAACCGCTGCCGGATGAATCTTCTACCGGACGACGCAAAGTTCCTATTGATATTCTTCCGTCTGCCTTTTACAGCATCGGAGCAGAATTTACCCAGAAAGCTCTTGTAGTCTGCCTGACCGATTTAAAGGGAACCATTATTCAATGTGTTTCCTCTCCTTACAGCGACTGTCTGGCCCGCGAAATTACCACAAGACTGATTGAAGGGATCCAGACCGTTGTCGCCCAGTCCAAAATTTCCTGGGAACAAATCGTCGGAGTCGGAATCGCCGTTCCAGGTCATATCAACTCTGACTCCGACGACTTAATTACCAACCGGAAAACCTGGTCCCACTTTTCTCCTAAAGAGTTGGAAAAGCACATTCCCCTTCCGGTTGCATACGAAAATAACGCCCGCTGCATGGCGCTTTCCCAGTACCTCTTCCGTCCTGCCGGCAGTCCGGATAGTTTTGCGTTTTTTCATGTAGGTCTGGGAATGTTCTGCGCCAGTGTAGTGGACGGAGACATTTTTTTAGGAAATAATTATATGGCAGGCGAGATTGGCCATACCATTGTCAATGAAAACGGCAGGAGATGTGAATGCGGAAAATACGGCTGTCTTCAGACTTATGCCAGCGAAACCTGGCTGTTAAAAAACGCACGTCTGGTCTATCAGAACGCACCCGATACCCTGCTTCGGAATCTGGCTGCAAAGGAAGACGAAATTACGATAGAAACTGTAATTACCGCCTACTCCATGGGAGATCCCTTTATCAGCAAGTACATCCGAGACGCATTAAAATATCTGGGAATTACTGCTTCCAATATTGCCATTACCATGAATCCAGGAAAATTTTTCCTTCACGGACAGTATTTAGACAACGATATGATCCGCAGTGAGCTTCTGGATTACATTGACCGCCAGCTTCTCTTTATCGGCCGTACGTATACCAGCAACATTGAAATCCTTCCCTACCATCCGGAGGACGGCGCCGTCGGCGCCAGCGCCCTGGCAGTGCGGAATTTCTTTATTAATTAACCTTTTTCGTCTGATTCTTCCGTCTTCTGGGAAATCCTCTTAGAAGACGGGAACCAGATTGCCGGCGTAAATACAGCAAGCCCGACTACGGTTTCGTTTCCCTGATTCATTACAATATGGGGAAGATTGGATCGCACAAGGGTAGTGTCTCCTGGATTCAGGTGGATTTTTTCCGCCCCAATCAGGACTTCCAATTCTCCCGATTCTACTATGATAATTTCTTCACTGGGATGGACGACCGGACGCTCCCCATCTTTAGAATGGGGTTCCAGCTCAAACCGGATAACCAGAGATTGGGGAACAAACTCTGATGACGGCATTGGGGTCAGTAAATGGTACCGGATACTGGAGTTTGGCTGGGACAGCGTAATTACTTCGTTTTTGCGGGTCGTCAGACCGCTTTCCGTCTCCGTCCCTCCCATAAACAGGTACGTCGGCACATCCAGCGCCCCGCTCAGCTTTCTTAACGTTGACAGCGACGGATCCGTTAAATCCCTCTCGATCTGGGAAATATACCCAATAGAAAGACCTGTTTTTTCCGCCAGTTCCTTCAGTGTAATTCCTCTGGATTTTCTAACGCTTCGTACATTTTCTCCCAACATCATTCGTTTCCCCCTGCTCTGTTTTGGTCAAATTCTTTTGTTTTTATTATATCATATTTTATGTATATAAAAAATTACTTTCTACTCTCTTCGCTACTTTCGTCTTTCTCAACATATTTTTTCTTAATTTTTCATCATTTTCCTATTTTTTTCATTTTTATATGAGAAAAGGTTGACTATAAATTTTAGAAATAGTAAAATTATATTAAATTTTACTGACAGGAGGACTATCATGAAAATTACAGATGTAAAAGTTGAAGTCATTCAAATTCCAATGAAAAAGCCGTTCCGGATTGCGTTTGCAGTCCAGGATCATTCCGTAAACGTGCTGGTTAAAATTATGACCGACGAAGGACTTTACGGAATCGGCGAGGCTGCGCCATTTGAACCAGTAACTGGCGAAAACAGCGCAACTGTTTTAGAAGTCCTGAAATTATTTAAGCAGGGACTTATCGGCATGGATCCAATGAATATTGAAGGAATCCATCTGATGATGGATCGTCTGATTTCCGGCAATACTTCCGCAAAAGCAGCCATTGATATTGCGCTTTACGACTTAAAAGGAAAGGTAATGAACCAGCCTCTTTATAAGGTATTAGGCGGCTACCGCGATCAGATCATCACCGATATGACCATCGGCATTGATACCCCTGAACTCATGGCTCAGGAAGCAAAAGAGCGGGTAGAGCGGGACGGATTCCGTATTTTAAAGGTAAAAGCAGGAATTAATCCAGCCGACGATATCCGCGCCCTGACCTTAATCCGAGAAGCGGTCGGCAATGATATCCGTCTCCGCGTAGACGCAAACCAGGGCTACACGGTCAGCGATGCAGTCTCCACTTTAAAGGCATTTGAAAAAATCGGCGTGGAAGCCGTTGAACAGTGTCTGCCATGGTGGGATATGGACGGCGCTAAGTTTGTCCGTTCTAAAGTAAATGTAAAAATTATGCTGGATGAATCCATTCATTCTCCAATCGATGCTGCAAAAGCCTGCAAGCTGGAAGCAGCCGATATTTTAAATATCAAGCTGATGAAATGCGGCGGATTATATCCGGCTGAAAAGATTAATGCCATTGCAGAAGCAAATCATGTAAATTGTATGGTTGGCTGTATGCTGGAAACCAAGGTTGCCATTGGCGCAGGCGTTGCTTTAGTTGCTGCAAAGAGCAATATCACAGAAGCAGACTGCGACAGCTTTATGTATGCTGTCGATCCGGAAATGGGTATGCCAGGCGGATTTACCGTAGACGGCGGCGTTTACACCCTGTCCCAGAAACCTGGTCTTGGACTTGATATTGATTTCTAACTTTGCCTGAGTGCAAATCGTTTGCAGAAACATTTAAGAAAGGAATAGTATTTCATTTATGGAAGGTACGTTATTCTCTTCAGAAAGCGCCCTGCTTCTGATCATGTTCCTTATGGTAGCAGTTGGCTTCTGGCTTCAGCGCTATAAGGTATTTAAAATGTTGGGCCCCGCTCTTACGGTCATCGTCACTGGTATTGTTCTTTCAAATTTAAGAATCGTTCCGGTTTCCAGCCCTACTTATGATGCAATTACCAGCTACTGTGTTCCGCTTTCCGTTTCTATCTGCCTGCTGAGCCTGGATTTAAAGCAGATGAAGCAGCTCTTAAACCGGAACTCTGTCATTGCCCTGCTTTCCGCAGCCTTAAGCGTCTGCCTGATGGCTCTGGTATTCGGCATCTTCTTTGCCTCCAAAATTGACGAAGGCTGGAAAGTTGCCGGTATGTTCGTTGGAACCTACACCGGCGGCAGCTCCAATTTAACTGCCATTGCAGTTGGTCTGGATGCTTCCAAGAACACCATTGCCGCTGCAAATGCTGCTGACTATGTAGTTGGTATCCCAACTCTGATTGCCATGTTTGCTGCTCCGGCTATCTACAAAAACTCGAAAAAGCTGAAAAAATTATGGCCGTATGAAATGACCGATGCTGAATTGAGAGGAAACGGCGACCATGAAGAACTGATGGCTTCCAAAGAATGGTCCATTCAGGAAATCGCATGGCTTCTTGCCATTGGTTTCGGCACCGTATGGGCTGCAACTGCAGTGGCCAATAAAGTCTTTGATCCTGGCTTCCGCAGCGCAGGCCGCATCCTGTTAATTACCACCTTCTCTATCATTATCGCACAGGTTCCAGCAGTCCGGAAGCTTCGCGGCAACTTTGATTTAGGACTGTTTGTTGCTCTTTTATTCTTAACTACCATTGGATTTGCAGTAGACTTAAAGCAGTTCTTCGGCTCTACCTTCTACATTACCCTGTTCTGCTTCTGCGTAATCGCATCCTGCATCATCCTGCACCTGCTGGTTACCAGACTGTTAAAGGTAAAATTCGAGTACGTTCTTCTGTCCTGCGTCGCTTGTATTTCCGACGGCCCTACCGCCGCTTTAATCGCATCCAGCGCACAGTGGAAGACTCTGATTACCACCGGTCTGTTAATGGGTGTTCTGGCAGGCGCTCTGGGCAACTACCTGGGAATTTCCGTTGCTTACGCAATACGGGCTATCCTTGGTTTCTAATCCGCCATACAACTTGGAGAGCTTTTGTATCGTCCGGAATCCGTTCCGTTCGGATGCAAAAGCTTTTCTTACTCTCACACCTATCAGGAGGAAAATATGAAGCTTTATCACTTATATGTATCTGGAATCCTTTACGGAAAACTGAATTTTGATACCCAGCCGGTTTCTATCAGCAAACTGGATTTTGCGTCAGGGACTTTAGGTTCCTGGGAACCTCTTTCAGAATCTGACAACCAATTTTATAAAAATTTTGCCAAAATTGATTTTCTGAAGCTCTCCCGCCAGATTTCCCAATACGAATCTCTTCTTTCCGGAACGGGAGAGATTTCCGCTTCTCTCCCAGATGGAGACGAACGCTATACCAGTGAAGACGGTTCCTGGTATCTGCAGAGAGATATCAAATTTCCAAACAATAAGTTAATGGAAAACGGCCGTCTGCTTGCAGTCTGCTGTTCTGCCAGGGAAATGATTTCCCTTCTGGTTCTGGAAGGACAGGAAGACAAAACCGTTTTAAAATTATGGCGGAAAACCTGGCCGGACGAAACCATTTACGGAGTGCGCCAGGAAGGAACGTTTCTGGTTCCTATGCGGGACGGCGTTTGCCTGTCCACGGACGTCTATCTGCCGGAAGGCATCACAGAACCGGTTCCCGCTGTCTTTGTCCGCACCCCCTACGGAAAAGAGGATGGACGCGAAATCTACTACCGCTATGTACAGCGGGGATATGCTGTGGTCATCCAGGATGTCCGCGGCCGCAACCAAAGCGAAGGCGAGTGGCTTCCTAACTACCATGAAGTAGAAGACGGCGACGATACCTTAAACTGGATTGCAGACCAGCCCTGGTCTTCGGGCAGCGTGGGAATGGTTGGCGGATCTTACCTTGGCTATGTGCAATGGGCTGCCGCCGCCAGTGGAAATCCGCATTTAAAAGCGCTGATCAGCGTTGTCTGTGCCGGAAGCGCCTTTATTGACCTTCCCCGTCGGGGCGGTTCCTTTACCTCTGGTATGCTGGCATGGGCATTTGCCGTTTCCCAGAAACAATTCCATCCGGAATTAATGGAACGGGATGACTGGGAAGACGTTTTAAATATCCGTCCGTTGAAAGACATTCCTGAGAAAGCCCTTGGCTATCCGGTTCCGTTCCTCAGCAAATGGCTGGAAGACAGCGATTATAATGAGTTCTGGCGTCAGTCCAACTGGCAGGAACGCTCGAAAAAAGCCCAGATTCCGGCGCTGATCCAGTCCGGCTGGTTTGACGACAACGGTATGGGCACGACAGAAGCCCTTGAGATTGTCCACGACTTTCCGGAAGGAATGAGAAAAGTCATTCTCGGTCCCTGGCAGCACAGCGGAAACAGCCGCTACGATATGCATGGCGTATCCTTCGGAAGCCAGGCTCTCCGCTTTGATTTAGATTATCTCTATTTCCAGTGGTTTGAACACTATCTGAAAGGCGTGGAAAACGGCATCGACAAGAGCGCCCCAGTGGAATACTATACCGTGGGCCAGGACACCTGGAAAACCGCTTCTAACTGGCCGGTTCCAGAGACTGTTGAAACTGATATTTTCCTGGACAGCAAAGGAAATGCCAATACCTCTTTGGGAGACGGAATCCTTTCCTTCCATCTTCCTGAAAAAGAAGGAACCGACAGTTATGACTACGATCCCCAGAATCCTTCTACCCACATTATCGATATGTCGGAAAATGAAATCGAGGTTCCGGAAGATTATACCAGAGAAGAGCTGAGACAGGATATGCTGTGCTACACTTCCGCTCCCCTTGAAAAAGACGTGGTCATTACCGGCGATCTCACAGCATCCCTTTTCATCTCATCTGATGCTCCTGACACCGATTTTATGGTGCGGCTTACGGATGTGGATGAAAACGGACGTTCCATTAAACTGGCAGACGGCATTTTAAGCGCCCGTTACCGGAATGGATTTGACCATGCAGAATTTTTAACTCCTGGCGAAGTGGTAAACTTAAAAATCCGGACCACCAAGATTTCCAACTGCTTCAAAAAAGGTCATAAAATCCGGATTACCATTACTTCCAGCGCAAAGAATTTCGTATTCCCAAACAGCAATACCAAAGGCGGCTACAACAGCCCTGAGACCGCAGTTGCCCGCAACACCATCCACCATGGGGGAAATTATCCGTCCAAGGTTACGGTACGGCTGGAAAAATAAGTCTTTATTGCAGAAAAATACCCTCAGGCAGACTTGGTTCTTCCAGGTTCTGTCTGAGGGTATTTTTAGCGTCCCTGATTCCTTATGATATTATTTCACTTACCATCTCTGGTACTAATTGGTTCCAATTGACATTGTCTCTGGCAAAGTACTTCCTCCATCAATCACGATTTGAGAGCCAGTCAGATAACTGGATTCATCACTTCCAAGAAATGCAAACAGTTCTCCTACTTCGATTGGCTTTGCAAGACGCTTCATCGGAACGCCTACTGCAATATCTGCAATTGCTGCCTCTGGATTCTCTGGATTAGACTCCAGAGCCATTTTTTCAACCATCGGAGTGCGGGCATATCCAAGCTGCGAGCAGTTTACACGAATGTTACGGCTTGCATATTCAACAGCCAGACATTTGGTAAGTCCAACTAAAGCTGCCTTTGTCATCGCATAAGCTGCCTCTCCTGCATCCGCTACAATATCTCCTGTTACAGATGATGCAATTACGATATTGCCGCCGCCCTGCTTTAACATATATGGAATTACTGCTTTACACGTATTCCATACACCTTTGATGTTTACATCAATATGGAAATCTCTGGTCGCATCGTCCATTTCCTCAAACGGAGCCAGGCGACATACTCCTGCATTGCAGCAGGCCACATTAATCTCGCCAAAGGTTTCTGCTCCCTTGGCTGCTGCTGCATCCATCTGGCCGCGGTCAGCTACGTTTGCTACTACTGTAATAATCTCTGCATTGTATTCTTTGCGCAGTTTTTCAGCCGTCTCTTCTACAGAAGGAGAAAGATCTACCATTACCAGTTTTGCTCCGTATTTTGCGTAAGCTGTAGCAATTCCTTCTCCAAGACCAGCAGCAGCTCCAGTAATCAATGCAACTTTTCCATCCAATTTAGCCATAATTCTCTTCTCCTTTTCTTAATATAATGATTGTCCATTTAAAATTGCTGGATTCCATCCGGAGTTTCAATCTCAACCGGATGTTTTTTCCAGTTTACAAGCAGCATCCACAGCCAGATTATAACGCCGATTCCTAAATATACTCCAAAGCAAATCCAAGAATCAATGCCTTGTCCAAGCGTACAGAAAAATGCAATCGCCACTGCAATCAGCATCGCTAAAATGCGGAATGCATCTCCTCCTTTAACGGTATTGGCGCTCTTCCACTCCGGATGTTTCCGGTGAATGCATACCGCTGAAATCATCGTTAACGCATACGCGCAGGCACATCCAAAGCTCATCAAATTAAAGAATGCACTCATAAAATCGGAAGAATTCTGCAATACAATAAATACTAATGACAGAACCAGAAGGAAAATATTCGGAAGCAATGGCTGCTGATTTTTATTCACTTTAGCAAATACTTTCGGAAGGAAATTTTTATTTGCCATGGAATACAGCATACGGACCGTAGACATCCAAAATCCTAAAAGAGATGCACCCATTCCAAGAAGGCAGGACAAAATTCCTACAATAATCGGCCAGAATGTCCATCCTAATGCATTCTGCATCGTGGCGATCGTTAAGAAGCCGTCTTGGGCAAAATTGTTATATATGTCTTTTAAGCCATCCAGGCCGGCTACACAGAAGTAATAAAATACATAGATGCAGCCGCAGGTCAGAATCGATCCGCAGATAGCTTTTTTAGAATTCTTAATAGGAAAATCTCCCTCTTCTACCATCTGAGGCACTGTCTCAAACCCAAAATACGGCGTAATCAAAAGAGCCATACCTATTATCCATCCTGGAATTCCATTTACCGGCTCCAGTGTTGTCGTAAAGAGATTTCCGAAGTTGGAAAGATGCCAGTGTCCAGAAAACAGCAAAATAAAACCAGTTAAAATAGTAACCGTAATATTGCAAAACAGCATTCCTGCCTGTGCCTTTACCAAAAACTGGACATTCTGGATACTCATAAAGAAATACAGTACCAGCAAAACTGCTGCACAGCCAACCATTGGCCAGGTTCCCAGATTTAAGTTCAGCGTTTTGTTTACCCAGGTCATAATCGCCATTACAACTGCCGGCGGAACTGAAATCCACGCTGCCATGATAAGCCAGGATGCAAGGAACCCAACGTGTTTATTGATTCCTACTGTATTGTAGATCAGTTCTCCCCCAGAGGTATGAAACAGAGATGCCAACTCGCTGTATACCAACGCTATCGGCAAAATTGCTACCGTCATCAAAGCAAAGGCCAGAAATGTGCCGCTTCCACAGTATCCATAAAATACCGAATCCCAGTAATTTACAAATGTAAAAATAGAACCCGTCGCTACTGTATAGACAAAAATAAGTTTCAGACTCTTATTTAAGCCACTGCTTTTGTTTTCCTTTTCTCCCATTACAAACCACCCTATTTTTGTAAAATATGTTAAAGAGATATCGCTTTAATCGTCTTTCATTCTAGCACTTTCCACATATATTGTCAACTTATTAATAATGAATTCACGGTATCCATTACCTGATCCCTAAAAAATCTTTTGAAATCGAATCCTTTCCACCCTTAACGTAAAGAGACACAGGAATCTCTCCTGTGTCTCAAAAAGCTTTTACTATTTCTTATGCTTCAAATACCTTTCTGCCTTTTACAAAGGTAGCAGCCACTTTACAAGTTTCATCTAAAACAACAAAGTTGGCTTCCAGTCCTTCCTTCACAAATCCGTACTGATTGTCCACTCCGATTAATTTTGCCGGATTTTCTGTCAGCAGCGGAAGAATCTCTTCTACTGGCTTTCCAGTAAACGCAAGGAGATTCTGCAGCGCTCTTCCCGTAGTCAGGGTACTGCCTGCGCGGCTTCCCCCTTCTGCCAGTTTTGCATCTCCATTTACCACTACCACGTCATTCACTCCCAGTTTATAATTGCCGTCTGGAAGGCCTGCTGCCATAATAGAGTCTGTAATCGCTACTACTCTGTCCAGTCCCTTCGTTTTTAAAATCAGGCGGACCGTTCCTGGATGGAGATGAAGGCCATCGCAGATTACTTCGCAATATACATTATCATCTTCCAGAACAGCTCCCCAGATTGCTGGGAAATGCTGGTGAAGAAGTTTCATGGCATTGCCGGTATGGGTAGCTGCCATTGCCCCATTTGCAATCGCAGCCCTGGCGGTATCATAATCTGCTCCGGAATGGCCGATAGCGACCTGGATTCCCAGTTCCTTCAGCTTCGGAATATCTTCTACCATACCGTCTACTTCTGGAGAAACGGTAATATAGCGGATGTCACCTTCTGCCGCTTTCTGATATTCTTCCACAAGCGGAATATTTTTTGCCTGAAGGAGGTGCTCCGGCATAGCGCCTTTATAGTCGCTGCAAAGGAACGGCCCTTCCAGATGGATTCCCATCATAACAGCGCCATTGTGTTCAATTCCCTTTTCTGCCTTCCAGTCTTTGTATGCTTCGATACAGGCCATAGTCTGCTCTTTTGTATCGGTAAGAACCGATCCCAGCCAGCCTGTAGTTCCCTGGGTTGCCATAAACCGGCAGACTTTTTCATAGCCTTTTGTATCCGCGCTGTTTACGTCCACGCCTGCCGCTCCATGGGTATGAATATCCAGAAAGCCAGGAACCAGACGGCGGCCTTTTAAATCTACCCGTTCTGCTTCCGGATCAGAAATCCACTCTCCGATACGGATAATTTTTCCATCCTCTGCCAATACATTTAAACGCTGAAATTTGTGTTCTTTATAAACCAGTCCATTATAAAATAAAACTTTGCTCATAGTATCCCCTTTCTCCCCAGTCAGAATTTTCTTTATAGGTAAACGTTCAGGACGGCATGGGTTCGCCGTCCTGAGTTGGTTTTTTTATAACATTCAGCCATGCATCTTCCTGCCCGCCTGAACTGCTTCCTTTATTTTACATATGCATCCGGATGTGCGCAGTGGTTGGTTCCGTCATAAACCTCGTCTTTCATCATCAGATGAACCGCGCTGCACTTGAAGGTCTGCGGAAGAGCCAGGATCTTCGGATTCGGGCCAACATATTTCTTCATTGCATCCTGAAGAGCTTCTTCAATAGTTGCGCGTGTCTTTAAGCCCATGCCTCTTGCATATCCAGGCTCCTGGGCGCCGCAGATATAAATAGCAGACGTGTTCATCTCTGCAATCTGGCCGCAGCTCATCATGGAGAATCCATGGAATGGATGGAATGCGTTTCCGAAGCGGTATTTCCGGATATATTCTTCATTGGTGGCAAATAACTGGCCGTACCGGTCCATATCCGTCAGTACGTTCATATGGTCATGCTGGAACATATCGTAGCATTCACGCAGATATGGCCATAATTCATCATGGAAGTAACCGTTGCAGATAGATGCACAGATAATGACGCAGTTGTCCTTCATAACTCTCTTATGGCGGATAACCTGTGCAGACAGTGCCTGCATCATCATAATCGGGTTGGTTCCCATGCCGTCTCCATAGTGGAAGAACTGAGGCATACCAAATACCATGACGTCATATTTTTCTTCTGCAAACGGAACGTAGGTACGCTTGTCTGCCATCTTCCAGGAAATTGGCTGCATCTCTTTTGCATAACCGCTGTTGATCTCAATCTGACGGGACTTGGTATCCAGTACCGCATCGCAGCAGAAAAATTTCTTGCCCATATGCTCTTCCATCTTCATACCAATCTCGTCAAATTTTGTTCTCATCAGGGATTTTCCGCTGACCGGAGTAAAGTCTTCGCGGTGCATAACCTGCGGAACGTGGTGGGAAGCAATGGAACTCCAGTGGTTTAAACCGGTAGCGCAGTGCTTATAGCCGCCTGAATAGCCGCCGTATGGATTGCCCTGGGTATGGCCGATCAGAATTGCAACATCACTGTCGTGTACGTAACGGTTTAAGAATACCGGATCACCTCTGTCTGTCAGTCCGCAATCTACCAGATGATCGTAATCCTCACTGTCGTGGTTGATAATCTGTCCGGTATACCAGAATTCATTAAACAGTTCCGGTCCTAATACGTTGTAAATCTCTTCTTTGGTATTCTTTCTGTGAAGACCATTGGAACAGATTAATAAAATATCTTTCTTTTCCACGCCAACGCTGTATAACTCCTTCAGAATCAGTTTAATAGAAACTTTTCTGTGGGAGGTGGGTTGCTCGCCGCCTTTTACACGGTCTGGGAAAATAATGGTAACCTTGGATCCCTTGTGAGCCAGCTCGGTCAGAGGCGGCATTCCAATGGGATTGCGGATAGACTCTAAGGTCTTTGCCTCTAATTCTTCTTCTGGAATGCAAGGCGGATCCGGTACGGTCACACCTGGAATAAATACGTCTGTATTGTCGGGAAGTTCTGCAGCCATTAATCCCTGGCCATATTCAAACTCTAATTTCATAGTAATTCTCCTTCTTTTCTTTATTTACCCATATAGGTTCTGATAATCTCTAAATACTCGTCCGGATAGAAACCAATTTCTCCCTGGAATCTGGTCAGTGCAATCAGACCTCCGTCCATTACCGGAATGGACGCCAGCATTTCTGCATTGTCTACCTTTAAGCCGCCGCCGTATACAACGTCCATATCGCCGGTTACTTCTTTGACGTAAGCGCCAATCTTGGTAATATAGTCTTTATCCGGCGGAATCTTGCCTGGTCCGATGGCCCAGATTGGCTCGTAAGCGATAGTTACTTTAGACTTATCAACACCTTCCAGACCGGTTGTAAGCTGCTCTTTTAATACTTCCTGCCATCTGTCCTGCTCTTCGGCAGACTCCCCGATGCAGTATAACACGCTCAGACCTGCCTTTACCGCTGCCTGAATCTCTTTATTTAACAGACGGTTGACTGCCGCAGTATCGGTAACTCCTGCCTCTGCCAACACTCCTGCCTTGTCGCGGCGCTCTTCACAGTGGCCGATAATGGTAGTCGTGCATCCAGCCGCTTTCATGGCGTTTCCAGTGCGGTTGGTAGTAAATGCGCCGAAGTTTCCTCCTACTGCAGTATCCTCTCGGTAAACGCTCTGGCAGCCCACCTGAACCGGACTGTTTTCGCAAAGAGCAGACGCGGCGCCAAGTACATGGGCTTCTGGAAAATACATAGCAAACTCTACGTCATCTTCTGCATATGTTTTCAACGCTTCCTGGGTGTTGCTTACAATAAATGCGCCCCAGTCTTTTATCGGCGCAATGCTGTTGACCCCGCCGTATTCTTTTGGAATATCGAACCGTTTCAGGTTCAGGAAAATGTGTTTCATTCCTTATCATCCTCCTTATAGTAATCATTAAAATCAATGAAATCTCTTAATTCCGGCCCAATTAACGGACGGCACCAGTTTACAAACTCTTCGGTAACGTCATTTCTTCTCTCGTTTACGTAAGACTCTGGAATCACTCTTTCGTACAGCATGACCTGTTCGATCGGAATCCGCTCTACGTGAATCTTATAGGATCCGTCTTCTGTCTCGTCTCGGATAAATCCAATCATCACGCCGCTTTCCCCATTCATGGCAGCTTTCAGCGCTTCCCTGCCTGCCAGGACCGCTTCGTCTCTGTCTACCGGAGACTGCCATGCGATGGAAGCTCTGCCGCAGATGCCTGGCTTTTCGCTTCTGGCCTTAATACCCAGCTTCTTAATAACCAGATTGGCCAGATGAGCGCTGACATCTCCATAATAAGTTGCTCTTCCGCTCTTAAAAATAGGCGGAACGATTGGCTCGCCCTTTTCATTTTTCAGGCCTTCGCTGGCAACGACTACGACTCCGCCCAGTTTGTCGTAAAGCTTTTTCACATCTTCCAGAAATTCGTCTTCGTTAAACGGAAACTCCGGCAGATAAATCAGATGCGGCGCATCTCCAGGATTTTTTCTTGCCAGTGCAGACGCTGCTGTAATCCATCCTGCATTCCGTCCCATTGCTTCAATAACGCAGACATGGATCGGAAGGGATTTTACATCCACTCCCACCTCTGCTGTTGTTGCAGCAATGTAGCGGGCCGCACTGCCATATCCAGGAGTATGATCCGTAATTGCAATGTCATTGTCAATGGTTTTGGGAATGCCCACTACGTTGATTCCATACTCTTGGCAGGCATGGTAAATCTTTCCGCAGGTGTCCATGGTGCCGTTGCCGCCGTTTAACAACACGTATTTGATGTTATATTTCTTAAAAATCGCCGGCATGGCTTTGTAATCCTCTTCTTCCAACGCATATCTGGAAGACCCGATTGCAGTGGCCGGTGTTTCCAAAAGAAGTTTCAGCTTCTCCTCCGGAAACTGGAGCAAATCCAGGAAGCGTTCTTTAAAAATCGCCTCACTGCCGCCCATTGCGCCGTAAACTTTATCAATCTTGCCGCTTGCCTTTGCCTCTTCCAGCACTCCATACAGGGAAGAATTGATTACTGCTGTAGGACCTCCTCCATGAACAACCAATACGTTCTCTGCCATTGGTATCGCCCTCCTTTTTGAACCGTGTTTTTAACATTTTCACATACTATGGTTTCTACTCTACCTACATTTTAGCACATTTTATAACAAACAGGGCAACTTTTTACTCAAACGTTTGGGTTCCTTTTTGCGTAGAATCCGGAATCCTTTCTCTTTGTGAAATATTTTTATTTAATTTAATTAAATAATTGACTTCTTATTTTCTGACTGCTATACTGAAAGAAACCGTTGATTCGCTTTACGTTTATTGAGGAGGATTTTTTATGGAGTTATATAAGGATTCAACAAAGCCTGTAGCAGAACGTGTAGAGGATCTGCTCTCACGCATGACCTTAGAAGAGAAAGCCGCACAATTATGCGGCGACCTGCCTATGACTGTCTTAACAGACGGACGCCCGATGAAAGAGGTGTTAAAAGAAAAATTTCCCAACGGCCATGGACGTTTTACCCAGTATTCCCTTGTCGGCCTTGCTGATCCGGTTAAAATTGCCCAGGTCAGCAACGAAATCCAGCACTATTTTGTAGAAGAAACCCGTCTGGGCATACCGGTAGCTTTACAGACTGAAAACTTATGCGGTTATCCGGCTATGGGAGGAACCCTGTTTCCTGCTCAGATTAACGTAGGCTGTACCTGGATGCCGGAACTTGCAGAGGAAATGAGCCGGATTATCAGCGAGGAATCCCGCGCTGTAGGAATCAACTCTGCTATGAGTCCGGTAATCGACGTGTCCAGAGATCCCAGATGGGGACGCGTGTATGAAACTTACGGCGAAGATCCCTATTTAACTTCCCAGATGGGAATCCACTATATTAATGGTATGCAGAACAACAAAGACGGCGTTGCCTGTATCGCCAAACACTTCCTGGGCTACTCAGAAACTCAGGGAGGCCTTAATACGGCTGCTGCCCGCCTGAATGACCGAGAACTTTATGAAGTCTTCGGAACGCCTTTTGAAGCAGCAATGCGGGAAGCAGACGTCAGTTCCGTCATGGCCAATTATTCAGAAATTGACGGAATGTGCGTGGTTGCCAACCGGAAAATCGCCCACGATTTACTGCGTGACACCATGAAATTTGAAGGTGTTTTAACTTCTGATGGAGCCGGAATTTTAAAAACATTTACGGATTTTCATACTGCCGAAACCTATGAGGAAGCCGGACTGCTGGCAAAACGAGCCGGAACCGATACGGAAATCCCCGTTGGCGCTTCTTTTAAACATCTTCCAGATTATGTGCGTTCCGGTGAATTGGACGAAGCCCTTTTAGATGAGTCTGTACGCAGGGTTCTGAAAGTCAAATTTGAATACGGACTTTTCGAGCATCCTTATGTGGATATAGAAAAGCTTTCTGCTTCTATGACCAATGACACAAAGAAAGCGTTTTCTGAAGAAATCGCAGCGAAATCCCTGGTTCTGCTGAAAAATGACGGAACTCTTCCGTTAAAGAAAGGGACAAAAGTTGCCCTGGTCGGCCCTCATGCAGACAGCCTGCGCTATCCGGTCAGCGGTTATACGTATCCTGCATACATTGAAATGGTAACGGCCGGAAACAACGATCATTCTGACGAGGTATCTTTCAACGGAATTGCTGATGAAGCAGCAAAAGCCAAAGAGAGCGGAACATCCATGAATCCATTCGCTTCCATTATGGAAGCCCTGACACCGGAAGATAAGGAAAAAATCGGGGATATGCATTCGGTTTTAAGAAGCATGGGATGTCGTTCTTTAAAAGAAGAGCTGGAAGACCGGTTTGAAGTCCGCTATGCTAAAGGCTGTTCCATTATCGGAACTGAAACCGATGGATTTACAGATGCCGTACAAGCAGCAAAAGATAGCGATGTGGTAATTATGGCCTGTGGCGGTAACTGCGGCTGGGTAGGCGTTACCGGCGGCGAAGGAAAAGACCGATGCCGCCTGGATTTACCTGGGGTTCAGCAGCAATTATTAGAAGCTGTTGCAGCAGCAGGAAAGCCCGTTATACTAGTTCTTTACGGCCCTGGTATCTTCTCCCTTCCCTGGGCCTGCGAGCACACAAGCGCTATGATTCAGGCCTGGATGCCTGGTGCGAGAGCCGGCAAAGTCGTTGCCGACGTCCTGGACGGAACCTCTAATCCTGGCGGAAAGCTTACCACTACAGTTGCACGCAGCGTCGGACAGGTTCCGGTTACTTACAATCACAGAGCCGGAAGCGGCTATGCTTCCAAAACAGACAGTTTAGGTTCTGCTATTTTCTCTGGCGGCTATGTAGATGAAAGCAACGCTCCGCTATTTTGCTTTGGCCACGGATTAAGCTATACCACCTTTGAATTATCCGATTTTGCCATCGCAGAAAAAGAAGTTCCTACAGACGGCGTCATCACGGTTTCCTGCAAAGTGAAAAACACAGGTAACCGGACTGGCGACGAAGTTGTGCAGCTTTACTACCACACCAAAAAGGCTCACGTAATCCGCCCTGTTAAACAGTTAGCCGGATTTAAGCGCATCACTCTGGAACCTGGCGAGGAGAAAAAACTCACTTTCTTCTTAAACACTGCGCAGCTCGGTTATTATAACGAATTTATGGAATTTGTGGTAGAACCGACCACCATGGACCTTATGATAGGAACCAGCGCCCACGACATTGCATTTTCAGACGTGGTTACCCTGACTGGCAAGAAAACCGATGTTATGGGTAAGAGAGTTTATACCTGTCCGGTTACAGTAGAATAAAAATTCATACCAAATCAATTTTAATAAAAAGGAATCGTCCAGTTTATGTTCTGGCGATTCCTTTTTATTGCATCTATCTTCCCCGTTCCTCTTGCGGACTCATTCCCATTACTTTTTTATAGGTTTGTGAAAAATAACTAAAATTGCTATATCCTAATTTTGCTGCAATAAAACTAACTGGAAGCGCTGTTGTCCTTAAAAGACTTTGTGCTTCTCTCATTTTCCGATTGGTAATATATTCTTTAATTGTAATACCAATTTCCCTCTTAAAAATTCTTGCTATATAATCGGGATTTAAGTGAACATACTCCGCAAGATCATCTCGTCTCAGTTCTTCTTCCAGATGTTCATTAATGTAATGCAGTATCTCAAATACAGCTGCCTTTTGAGCATCCTCACTCCTCTGCTCCTGATACCGTTCTGCTACATGATGAATCAACGCTTTCATCTGATCGATAGATTTCATCCCATCTCGATAAAGCTCCTGTTCTTCCGGCGCAGCAAACAAACTATGAATTCCTAGATTTTTATTTTTCATTGTTCCATAGAGCATATATAGAAAATCCTGATAAAAATAATTTAAGGCCTGAACTGTCAGCATATTTTCTTTTGCCAATGAATCCAACAGGTTGTTTGCCTCTTTTTCCATGGTAGAGCCATATCCTTCTGCTAACAGGCTGGACCAATGCTGGATTTGTGCCATATGATATTGATAAGGAACTCTCTTCTCGTCTTCGTTCTTTCCAGCAATGATCCCTGAATGAAGACTTACATTTTGTTCCTTTTTCTCCAATAGCCGTTTCCATCCTTCCCCCATTTCTTTTAAAAGGAGTGGACCATCCAGATAACATGCCAGGCTGCAGCAGAATGCAGGCTTACATTCTGCTAAAAAAGTTTCTAACCGGCTTATTGTCTTATCTACATCAGCTTGTCCTTTATCCTGCAGCATAAAAGCCATAATGCTGTCATTCATTTGACTAACTACGATATAACTGGTATTCTCTACAAAAATCTGATTCAATATTTTTCCCATTTCCACAGAAATCTCCCCAGTCTCAAGTCTATCTGTCAAAGAATGATATCGAAGAATCTGAATCATTACCAAAAAGCAAGGTTTACCTCTAACTGGAAGAGAGCCCAATGCTCCTATTTTTTCTGCAAACCCTCTTACAGGCGCCCCCAAGATCAAATCCCTTTGCAAACTGGATACTATTTGAATTTTATCTGCTAAAAGCTGTTCTCCAACATCATAAATCATCTGCTTCTTTTTATTTGTGCTTACAAACTCTGCTGCTCTCCGAATTGTAGCTGTAACCTCTTGATATGGAGCTGGAGAAACAATATAATCAAATGCTCCCAGACGAATCGCCTCTTTCGCATAGCTGAATTCTGCATGGCTGGTTAAAAATACACAACAAGTCTTATAATTGTTTTCTTTTACCCATTTAAATAAATCCAGTCCAGTTTCAACTGGCATTTCGATATCACACAGCATAATGTCTGGAGGGGTTTTCTCAAATTCTTCTCTTGCTTTTGCTGCATTTTGAGCAGAGGAAACATAGACAAACCCCTCTTTTTCCCAATCAATCCCCTCTTTTAATCCCTCTAAAACTCCTGGCTGATCATCTACAATCAGTAATCTCATGTTTCTCTCCTTTAAAGCTGAATCATTAATTCTATATTAGCTCCATTATGATTCCAAAAATTAATCGCAAACCGTTTTCCATATAGAATATGGAATCTTTGAATCACATTCCATATTCCAATATGTTCCCCTGAATCAGTTGGCTGAATCCCTTTATTTAGCTGCTCTATAATCTCTGACGGAAATCCTTGTCCATTATCGCAAATTTTCAAATCTGCCAGTTTACTATCCTCCATTCTTAAAAAACTTCCCTTAATTGTAATAACTAATTCCCTATCAAGTACCACTCCATATTTAACGGCATTTTCTACCAAGCTCAATATACTAACCGGAGGCACCTGCAATTCCAGCAGCTCTAATGGAATATCCAGTTCACATTGGGATTTATTTCTTCTTCCTATTGCCTGAAGCTGCACATAATTCTCACACATTTTTAACTCTTCTTTTAAAGATACTGTTTCACTTTTTAATCCGAAAATATATCTTAAATGCTTTGACAGCAGAAGGATTTCGTCCTGGATTTCCTGAAATGATCCCATTTGCGCCAAACCATATATATTTTTTAGGCAATTCAAATAAAAATGAGGTTGTATCTGCATTCTAAGAGAAGTAAGTTCCGCTTTTTCTGCTGCCAGTTCTGCCTCTCTTGCCGCCAGCTTTCTCTCATAGCTTTCTATTTTCAAATTCGTAATTGTATTTATCATACGGTTAAATGTATCGTTTACCTGTGCAAATTCTTTACTGGAATACCGCCCTGTTCTGCACTGTAAATCATCTGCCTCTATTTTCTTCATGGTTTCAACCAATTCAGCCAATGGCTTAAAAAAACTATACCTCATATAAATAAAAAGCACGGCCAGCAGCACTGTCACAGATGCTAAAAACAGAATTGGGCCACGACGCAGCCATTTTAAAATCCCCACATTATTCTGATAACGAACGCCATATAAAATTTTCAATCCAAACATAGATTCCTGAACTACCATATAAGGGGGCTCTCCTTCCGTTATAAAATAATTATCTCCTAGTCTACTTATCCTATTTTCTCTCGCCCATACCGCAGTCGTAAGGAACTCTCCGTTTTTATTCATAAATACCACTGGGGATTCCAGGCCGAATTCCAACTGTGCACGTTTTGATAGTTTTTCCAAATCTGCCATGCAAAAAAATTCGTCCTCCCCTGCCCTGAAGATTCGAAGCATATAGGAAGCCCCTCCTTCCGTTACAATAAACCATCCTTGCCGTTCTGCCGCTTCTTCTCTCCATTTTTTCAACAACAGCTTAAGTTCTTCTTTTCTCTCCTCTGTATATTCTGCTATCGGATTAAACGAGTACAAAAAATCTCCCCCCTTAGATGCCACTGCGAAAACTGCTGCTGAAGGATTTAAAAAGTGTTCTTCTAAAAAAATTTCCTCTAGTTCTTCTTTTTTTCCATCCTCTAATATTCCATAGAAAAAAGAATCTATCTGGAGGATTTCCTCCTGAATAGAATTTCGATAACCTCTGAGCGTATTTTCATTTGCATTTGCAATCTGAGCATTCATCTGAGTAATGGCTCTGCTTACAAAAAAATAAAATATGAATGTAATTGGCATTAACGTTAAAACTACAGTCACAATCAACTGATAACGGATAGAAACCTTTTTTTCTCTCAACATTTACCATTCCTTCCCCTTCAGTAACAGCAATAAGCGTGAGCTTATATTCCCACGCTTATTGCCTGCCTATTTATGTGTATGCCTATGCAGTACACGCTTCATTCATTTTCAGGCCGTATCTCTGATAAATTTCATTCGGTGCATCGTTCTCTTTTAACAGCGCAGCCATGGCCTGAACAAGCCGCTTTTCTTCCACCGGATCTTCCAAAATCTTCTTCTGGTTTGGATCTTCTTCTATATCATATAATCTGTTTTCTTTTAACTTCTGTTCAAATCTTGCCGTTCCAACGCCTCCAGCTGGAATCTTTAACACCGGACATCCTTTTGTAAAGGAAAATGGCGGATAAAACGAAGCCTGCTTTAACTCTTCTGTTGAAAAAATACAATCCATATGAGTCGGCATCAATGTATAATCATTTAAGGTCCCCGAGCCATCTGCAACTGCTCGCATATATACGAATCGGCCGTCTGTAATATTGATTGGTCCTCCATGATATCCAAATATTGCATAATCCCTGACTGGCTTATCTGTCTCTGCAGTCTCTTTTAATGGCCGTCCTATCATGTCTTTCGGAATTGGAAGTTCAAAAAAGTCCAGCAATGTAGGAGCAATATCAATTGTTTGAACCAAAGAGCTTCTTCTTTCCCCCTGCTTTCCTGATCTGGGATCCCACAAAAAGAATGGTGTATGGGTTAGTTCTTCATAATCTGGCATACTGCCTTTTCCCCACCAGTCATGTTCCCCTAAGAAAAATCCATGATCAGTATTTACAATTAACATCGTATCTTTCCACATATCTTTTTCATCCATTTCATCTAAGACTAATCCTAGACAATAATCGCAATATTCTGCCAACGCATAATATTTCCGACGCATCTGTTCAATTGTATCCTGATCCTCCATGACTGGTGAATAAGGCGGCCAGTCTGGCATAAACGGCTTATCTGGATCAAACCATCTGCTTTGAAATTTCTCAGGAGCTGTAAATGGTTCATGGGGATCAAAAGTTTCTATTTGAAGGAACCAATTGTCATATTGGCTGTTTTTCCGGATAAAATCTAATCCATCTTCAAAAGTTTTTGCCTGTGGAAATAGCGATTCCTCTGTAATTACTTTACGATTTTCATAATTTCTCCAACCGCCTTTTGCCCTTCTCTTTCTAATTGCTTCCGGTGTCTTTTCATTAAACAGCAGGTAAGGAGACACATCATCTTCATGTTCACCTGCAAATCCCTGCCATGCATCACTTTCCTGTCCTCTGTAGCAAGCCCATGTAGAATATCTGCCGCAATAAGTAGCCCCTCCATCTTGAATGTAATGGTAGTGATCCGTTGACAAATGGCTGTGGATTCCAGCTCTGTCTAAAATTTCCGGCATAGAATCATCCCATGGTTCAACAGGCCCCCAGCTTCTGTGAAGGAAATTAGGCCGTCCCGTATGAAGTTCCCGTCTGGTTGGCATACAGGGCATGCTGCATACATAACTTCTGTCGAAGACCAGCGAATGTTCTGCCAACCTTCTAAAATTCGGCATCTCCAAAGGAGTATTTTTATTATAGCATGGAAGTAGGTCTCTTCTCAAGGAATCATACATTACCATAATTGCACGCATATTTTTATTCTCCTTTTCTCTAAGCGCTATAAATGGCTGTTCTGGTTTGTTTTGCCAATTCAATTCTTGCCTTTTTCTCTTTTGCATAATTAAAACGATACGCATTCATTCTGTAGATATTCAGCAGTAAAAATAAACTGTAAATAATAATATTTTGCATACTGCTGTCCATGGCAAGTTTAGATAAACACATCGTAAGGATCTTTACACTTAGTGAACCAAGTAAGATTCCAATTACTGGCTTGTGGCTGTAAGAACCAATTAAAAGTCCAAGTGCCATAGGAAACATGTTTTTAAATACCTGAGTATTACTTGTCATCCCCATTACCGGTGTTAAACCGCCGCTGTAAGCAGTATCAAATACTCCTGCACAGGCAACTAAAGCCCCTGCCAGTATATAGCACTGAATACAATTGGTATAAATATTAATTCCACTATCCGAAGCTAATTTTTGATTCCCCTGAATAGCTCTTCTTCGGTAACCGAAGCTGCTATATTGAAACAGCCAGGTTACGATTGCCACTAAAGCAAACGCTACGATTAAAATAAAACCAATGTTGGAAAGAACTTCTACTCCTGGTTTTCCAAAAAGCTTTAATCCCTGCTGGTTATAGGCCCCGAAAGACATACATTCAAATATTAAGCTCACGCCTAAACCTAGCACCATAGGAAGAATTCTTAAATTCACAAAAAGCACTCCCACAACAAGACCACACAAAGCACCCACTATCATGCTGAAAATCAAAATACCGATTCCCCCAAGCCCCAGACTCAATGCAATATTTCCTCCGAAAATACATCCCATATACATTTGGGCTCCAGCGGACAAATCCATTCGTCCGCTGGTCAAATTACAGTTAATGGCCAGTGCAAAACTGAAAGAAGTTAAAAGAGTACGAAGCAAAGCTTTGACATCAGCAATATTCGTAATGACACCTACTCCTACAAGAGAACGGTCAATCAGTTCACATATGAGCCAGGTAATCAGGGGGATTGACAAGGTCTTTAATATTACCATCCCTGAAAGATTCTTCTTTTTTTTGCTGTCCATAATTTTCCCCTTTCTCTTGAAAGCCTAAGCTCGCTTTCCTATATCTATTCTCCAAGGCGCTTCAGCGCAGACTCATATGTAACGGAATCTACAATTTCCTGCAATTCTTTATTCGTTAAATCTTCGTTGTTAACTGACAGCATATTATCTAAAATTTCATAGTCTACAATCCATTTTCCACCTTCTGGCGTATCCCATTTGCTAATCGTTTCCAGAGTCTCTAAGTCGGTAATCGGCCATAATGTTGTATTTAATTCTCCAGCATCACCGTTTTCCGCCAAAGTTGCATCCCTATGTCCTGTCAGCAAGTTGTAAGTCTGAGCAAAACCAGATGCACATAACAGGCTGACTGGCTTTGCAGTAGCCATGTTTACAGTCGGATTTCCAAATTGATCCTTTGTTGAAAATGCAGTCTTTAGGCTCTCTGATACTGTTGCCACACCAGCTACTTTAATATCTTTATTCATTGCCTGTTCGGTTTCCTGAACAATTACTCCTGTCTGGTCATACAGCTGAATGGATTGAAGCATAACTCCATATTTTCCTGTCTGAAGAGCTGCTGTAAGTCCCTGTAAGTAGCCCTCTACTCTCGTAACATGGCCAGGATATAGGTAAATATTGATTCCTTTATCATTCGTTGCTTCAATCGGTGCAGAAGATACTACCATAGAATTTAAATCCTGATCGTAAGTTAAATCGTACATTTCCTGCAAAGCTGTTAAACAAGCCGTTGTGATTTCCGTCTGCTGTAAGTTTCCAGTATAGGCCATTCCGCTGCAGATTAAAAATCCTTCGCTTCCGTCTTCACTTGCATTCTCCCTTAACCACTGACCAAATACCTGTCCGATAGCTACCTGATTTGAGCCAAATGCTCCAAAATTTTCATATCCACCTGCAAAAGCTGCTTCCGTCTTAGGATTGATTCTTACTGTATTTACGACATAAATCATGCCATATTCCTGGCATACCTGAGTCATCTGTTCGATATCATCATTGCTGTAACTGATAACTGCATCACAGCCGGCATCTGCACAATTTTCAATAAAGGTCAGAAGCTTATCTGTACTGGAACACTGCTCTGAGAAAATAAATTCACAATTATATCTAGGGGCAATATAGTTTTCAAAATAAGCCCGTCTCTGAATGCTTTCATCATTTGCCTGAACTTCTGCGATGCCAATTTTAAAGCTTTCTGCGTAAGGAGATTCCTGCCCATTTTCTACAGATGTCCCTGTCTGAACTTCTGCTTTTCCAGAACTGCTGTTTTCTGTTCCTGAAGAACTTGAACATGCTGTTACACTTAAACCCAATGCTAATCCCAATCCCATTGCTAAATATTTCTTATACATAATCTTTTCTCCATTCTTATTTATAATCTTTAGAACTGCTCTCTTGAAGGAAGAGTACTCGGTCTCTCACTGTTTAAAAATACCAGAAGAAGGAATACCACACCTCTTACCCCCTGTATTACCGTGCTGGATACTCCCAGCATTAAAAGTCCTTTATTTAGGGCTGATACTGTTAATGCACCAATTATGCCCGAATAGGTATTCGACTTGGCGCCTCCAAAAATAGACATGCCGCCTAATACAGTGGCAAGCATAACGTCCATTCCCATTCCATTTCCAGTAGAATTTCCCACACTTCCAGTACGTATAATTGTAAATACTGCGGCGATGCCAACTCCGATTCCGGCCATTAAGAAACTAATATACACAGCACGTTTTGGATTCATTCCCGTTTGCTTTGCACACTTTTCGTTTCCCCCAATAAAACGAAGCTGACGTCCTACTGACGTATAATGAAAAACTAAAAGGCACAGGATAAAATAACAAATAAATGCACCATAACGGAATCCGCCATTTTCCAGCATTTTGCAAATTTTAAAATCAACTTTCAGCGTATCTGCTCCTACTATCTCACTGATAATCGCACTATACAGCTGCATTACTACAATTGCTACCATAGTAGTCTTAATATTAAGAACCACACTCAAAGTACAATTAAACAGCATTAGCAAAATACTGACAATCATAGCAGCTAATATCATTAATATAATATTCCCTGTAGAGCTGTAAACTAATGCCCCAGCTACTGCTCCCAGCCCCATTACCGAACCTACAGAAATATCCAGATTTCCTGTTGTATAGATAAAGGAAACGGCTGTAGCCATTGTTCCGATAATGAGCGCCTGATCAAAAATTCCTTTTAAAACGGTTCCCTTAAAAAATTCTCCGCCAGTTGCCGCTCCAAATGATACTATTAAAAAAATCAGAATACTAAGCGGAAATACAAGGGAAAACATCCTCTTATTCTTAATAATGTCAATTCTATCCCCTATCTTCAGCTTAGGAGATTCTTTGACTGCTGCAATACTGGTCATTATTTTCCCTCCTTAAATCATACATTCTATCAATTCATGTTCATCAAAACCGTCTTTTCTAAAAAATTCTCCACTTATTTTTCCGTCTTTCATAATCAAAAGCCGATCTGACATACCAATTAATTCCGGCATTTCTTCAGAAATCATAATAATTGATTTTCCTTTTTTCTTCATTTCATAAATTAATTGATACATAGAAGCTTTGACGCCAATATCAACACCTCTGGTTGGGCAGTCTAAAATCAAAATGTCTGCATCATCAGCAATCCATTTTCCAAATACTACTTTCTGTTTATTTCCTCCAGACATTGCTCTTACTGGCTGCCAGATATTTACACATTTGATTGCCAGTTCATCTACCATAAGCTGAGCATACTTTCTTTCCTTCTTTCCAGAAATAAACGGACCAAAGAAACGGTTCTTCTTATATCCTACACTCTGTATATTGGCTCCAATCGATGCATTCAGTTCCAGAGATTCCTGATCCCGATTCTTGGATACATAACCCATACTATTTTTAAAAGCAGTTTCTGCATTCTTAATGACCGTCCCACTTTTCTTTAACACCACCTGACCATCTACCACTTCATCAAGACCGTACAGTGCCCGTCCCAAGCCATGCATTCCACACTCTGAAAGCCCTCCGATTCCTAAAATCTCTCCTTTATGAAGTTCCAGATTAAAACAAAGTAAATCCTTCATCGTAGTAATGCACTCGGCTTCCAAAACTACTTCCTTGTCATACCCATCTGTATCTGAACGATAGTAGTTTTCTTTAACCTCACGTCCTACCATTTTTCGTTTGATATCTCCAGGTTCAAAATCTTTTTTCTCAATATTATCAATAATTACCCCATCCCGAAGAATTGTCAAGGTATCGCAATGCTCCATTAGCTCAGCTAAATCATGGCTGATAAATACGACTGCTTTATTATCTTTTGCAGCCTGGTGCATAATTTGATACAGTATCTGTCGTCCACTATGAGATAATGCTGTTGTCGTCTCATCTACAACAAAAAGTTCTGGATCTGCTGCCATTACTTTTGCAATCTCAATTAGCTTTCTTTCCTGCATGTCATAATTCATCGTTGGCAAGGCTGGATTAATATTGGTAATGCCAATTTTTTCTAACGCTTGCTTTGCCTTCACATTCATCTTTGCTCTGTCTACAAAAGGTCCTTTACGAAATGGCTTATAGTTACCTAAAAAAATGTTTTCTGCCACAGTAATTCCTGGGATTGTTCCCGATTCCTGAACAATCATCCCGATTCCATTTTGAATTGCTTCTAAACTATTTGCTGGTTTCCATGGCTTTCCCTTGTAAAACATTTCACCGCTGGTAGCAGGCTGGATTCCTGCTATAATCGAAGAAACTGTAGATTTTCCAGAACCATTTTCTCCAATAAGTCCTCTGATTTCTCCCCGTTTAAACTGGATATCTACATGATTTAAGGCCACTGTAACGCCGAAGTTTTTGCACATGTCTTTTACTTCAACCAGCACGTCCCCTTTTTGTTTATCAGGTGCCCCATCGTTCATCTTTCAATACCCCTTTTTCATTTGCTGGTTTCATTATAACAAGTGAAACGTTTTATCTCTGTCAAAAATACGGGAATTATTATTCATTTTCCGACTTGATCGTTCATAAAAGTAATGTAAAAATAAAAAAAGCAATCATCCAAGTTTAAAACTGATGACTACTTTTTTAATTACGCTTTATTAATTATAATCCTTCCGTTTCAAACGTACCCATTGCCTCTCTGCAGCATACTACGCTTCAATAAAATACTTCTTGATAGCCAGCGCTCCTGCACCTTTTGCTCCTGTAAAATGGTCAAACTCCACAAACTGGAACTCAATATCCTGATCATCCATACCAAACAGATGTTTTTTCGTCTCTGCCAAAATCAGGCGGCGGTTGCGTTTTAACTTCATGATATAACCGTCAATGATAACCAGCGGCGGACTGATAAAGTTGATAATATTAGCCAGCTCCATTCCCAGATAGACAACGGCCTTTCCTACAACCTCGCAGGCCAGCTCATCTCCGCACTCTTCTGCAGCCAGAATTTCTTTCATTCCTACGTTCTCTGGGGAAGACGCCATATCGTTTAACATGGTATCAATTCCCTGCCGCATTCCTTCTCTGACCTGTTTTACAATAGCTCTCTCACTAGCCATCTCTTCCAGACATCCGGAATCTCCGCAAACCTCGCATTTTGGCCCATGAATATCCACGACTACATGGCCAATTTCTCCAGCTCCAGAAGTCTCTCCCGTCAGAACACTGTCTTTAATATACATCGGACAGGCCAGGCCATAGGAAATCAGATAATAAGCAAAGGTGTCTGCATGATCCTGGTTTCCAAACATCTCTTCCCCTATCGCCCGCATACGGGCATTATTTTCAATCACAACCGGCATATTTAATCGGCGGCCAATGTCTTTTACCACTTTCCGGTTGTTCTCCCAGTTCTGATAAGCGCTTCGTTTTAAAATTCCGGTCTTTGAATCTACAAATCCAGTAAGTCCCACTCCAGCACCCAGTATTTTTTCCTCCTCTACTCCAGATTCTTCAACCACTTTCTCAATCTGATCCAATAAAGCCTGTATAATCAGATCGTATTCATCCGAATCTGGAACGTAGCGGCTGCTTTCAATTACATTTCCTCTTAAATCCATCAGACAGACTGCAATCTGGTATTTATTAATTTCTGCGCCAACTACATAGCAGGCATCTGCCACAAAATCAATCTGCACTGGGCGGCGCCCCAGGGGGCGGCGGTTTCCTCTGCTGATTTTACCCGTTTTTCCTTCTGCTCCATTCTCTGCTGTGGAACCTGCAGGTTCTTCTGTTTTTTCATCCTGAGCCGTTTCATAGACAAACCCCTGACGAATCAGGGCATTTACATTCGTGGTAATCGTTGGCGGAGTTAGTGACAGCATTTCCGCAATCTGGGTTCGAGAAATAGGTCCGTATTTATATATGATTTCCTTAATCAACGTTTCATTTTGTTTTTTCACTCGAATCGGGTTATTTCCCTGAGTTCTGGACATAAGCTAATTCCTCCATATATTCTCTTTCCTGTCTATTATTATAAGGACTTTCCAAATGGTAAGCAAGGTATTTTTCCAGAAAGCCATGTATCTTCTTGTCCGCTGCAAGCGGGCAAGAAGATGCATGGCTGAACTGTTATAACCAAAAGAGAGCGCCAGATTTCATCAATCCAGTGCTCCTTTTGGTAAAGTGGGGTTTATCAAAATTTAGTAATATGCTTATTATCCCCGTGCAGACTCTTCCAGATTCTTTGCACGAATTTCCATGATCTTCTCCTGCATTTCAATCTCATCCTTTCGATTTAACGGATAGAACCACATACCGATTAAGGAGAAAATATAAGCTGCAATGGGAACTAATGTCATTAAATACAGAATTGCATTCAATGTGCTTGGGGCCTGCTGGGTCAGTTCAGCATTATATCCGGTAGACTCCAGAATTGCACCTGCAAAGAATGCACTGAACGCCTGACAGCATTTGTTTACAAAAGTAAAGGTAGAAGATACCAGCGCATTGCAGGCAACTCCCTGTTTTACCTCTGCATAGTTTGCCGCATCCAGCACGGCGGAACGGCTCATGGTATTGGTAATGTTAAACAAGAATGTGGTGCTTAACAGTGACAGCATTACCATAAATACGTTTTGGCTTGGAGCGCCAAACAGTAACGGCAGAGTCAGAATTAAACATAAAGCTTCTACAATGGCAATACCAACTCTCTTACCCAGTTTTTTAACAAAGGGGCCGATAAAGAACAGCATAGCAAATGCAGCAATAGTTCCCATGTAACCAATATAGCTGATCAAATCGGTTCTGCCGCCCATGTTATATTTGAAGAAATACATTCTGACTGAATTACTGATCTGGCTTGCAAACATATCGGTACCATATGCTAACAGTACACACAACAGGGCGCGGTTTTTTACAATAGCGTTAACGCTGTCTTTAAAGGAAAGCTTCTGTCCCTGGGCTTTTTTCTTTGCGCTGTTAGGATTGTAAACATCCAGTTTCCGTACAGAAGCTGCAGACAAAATAAAGATAACGGTTGCAACTACAGAGTACAGAATAATCAGCTTTGTCCATGCCTGCGGATTATCCTGGCCGCCAAATGCATCCAGCATTGGAAGTGCAAAGGACTGTACAACTAAGCTTGCTACTGCTCCAAATGCCTGGAAAATAGCCTGGATTTTGGTACGTCTTGCCACATCATTAGACAGCATAATCGGCAGAGCCAGCTGAGGAATCTGCACACAGGTCCAGGTTAAAGAATAGAAAATATAGGATACGTAAGCGTAAATCAGCTTTCCTGTTGGTCCTAAATCCGGTGTGGTAAACAGCATTACAAATGCAATGCCTAAAAACGGAGCTCCAAAGGTAATAAAGGGACGGTATTTTCCCATTTTAGTGTTGGTTCTGTCAACAATGGCGCCCATAATCGGGTCTGTAACAGCGTCTACCAGACGGGCTACCATGAAAATCGTACCGGCTGCAAGGGCTGAGATCCCTAAAATATTGGTGTAATAGTACATAACATACAAGCTTACCATCATAAAAATGATGTTATTTGCAAAGTTACCTGTACTATATAGCCAGACATCCTTTTCAGATGCTTCTGTGTTCGTGTTCTTGTTCATAGACATAACGTTTCCTCCCTAAAGAAATTTATCTTCTGTCCTGCAAAGATAGGCGGCTCTGCAGGAAATCATTTCTAGTTTTGCTCTTTTCCCAAAGCTTCAAACATATATCCCTTATATGCCTCTACTCCTGGCTGATCAAAGGGATTAATTCCCAAAAGCATGCCGGAAATATAGCAGGCAAATTCAAAGAAATAAAATAGCTGTCCAAAGCTGTATTCATCAATCTGTTCGACCTGGATTTTGAAACATGGAAGACACTGGGTATGGGCTTTATAGGTTGCTTCAAACGCCTTTTTGTTAATCTCCCAGAAATCCACTCCATTGAGATAATCAAACCGGTCATCTACCTGATCCTTCTCCAATACATAAGATGCATCCTGATTTTTTACATCCAGAAACGTCTCAAACATCATATGGGTTCCATCCTGGACAAATTGCCCGATTGAGTGAAGATCCTCGGAGTACTGAGCCGACACCGGATACAAACCTTTTCCATCTTTCCCTTCACTCTCTGCAAACAGCTGAATCCACCATTTTGCAAAATAACGGTAACGAGGCTCAAAAAAGCTTAACATTTCTGCTTTCATCCCTTTTTGATGTAACAGATTCCGGATACAAGCGTAATAATAAGCAGGATTTTCTTCCCCTTCGGTTTCATATAAGTAAGCTCTCATGTCTTTTACGCCCTGTACCACTTTGCGGATGTCTGCCCCAGCTACTGCCATTGGGAATAAGCCCACATCGCAGATTGCCGAATATCGTCCACCAATTGCATCTGGGAAAGTTAAAAACGTATAACCATTATCATTAGAAATCTTCTCTAAATGACTGCCTTTCGTACCAGTGGTAATAATTCGCTGAAATGCCTTATCGCCGTACCTCTCTGTCAGCCATTTTCTTAATACGCGAAAACCGATTCCTGGCTCCAGAGTCTCAAAATTTTTTGCAATCACATTGATGTATACAGACTTTCCTTCCAATTCTTTTAACAGGCAATTTACCTCATATGGCGAAATCGTATTCCCTGCGTAATATACCTTTGGCCCCTGTGGATTCAGCGCCTTAATGACAGAGCGTGCAGCATTGTTGGAACCACCCACACCAATCAGAACGAAAGCGTCTGCATATTCCCGAACCTCTCTCGCTTTCTCTTCCAATATGGAAATCTGGGCATCTGATGCCCACTCTTCCGGATTCATCCATCCCAGCACATCTTCATAACCTTTTGAATTGTTTTTTACTCTGTCCAATATCTCTTTCTTTTCCTTTAAATAAGACTGTAATTCTTCCTTTTGAATCTTATTTACATGATCCTGATAAGTAATTGTAAGCACGATATCCCTTCTTTTTTAATTTAATTATTTTGTTTAAATAAATAATACATCTAATTGGCAAAAATGTCAATTATTTATTTAAATAAATTAATTAAATATGGCTATTTTGTCATTTTTCACAATTTTCCCGTAACAGTTCAGCCATGCGAAGATTCAGGCAGGAAAAAGCATTGAAAGCTTGCTTTCATAAGATTTTTCCTATCTGAATCTTTATAGGGCTGACGCCCGACGCTTCTTGCACGCTTATAGCGGGCAAGAAGATGGCATGGCTGAACGGTTACCCTCTTTGTACAAAAGCGCTGGACATATATTGATTTACACTACGCTCTGTGGTAAGATGAGACATGGCTTTGGATTATATACTTTATTCACTCAAGGAGAACTCATATGAAAATCATAATCATAGACGGACAAGGCGGCAAAATGGGCCGCGCTGTCATTGAACAGTTAAGAAAATCTTTTCCTGAGCAGGAACTGCTTGCAATCGGAACCAACAGCATTGCCACATCTTCCATGATGAAGGCTGGTGCAGTTCTTGGAGCAACTGGCGAAAATCCCATTGTAGTAGCCTGTCGGGATGCAGATATTATTATTGGATCCATTGCCATCGTAATGGCAGACTCCCTGCTTGGGGAAATTACTCCTGCCATGGCCAATGCCATTTCTGCCAGCAAGGCCTACAAGATTTTAATTCCGACGAACCGCTGCAATCACTTTATTGCAGGGTGTCAGACCGTTTCTCTCAGCGAATCCATTCGGGCCGTATGCGAAGAGGTTGGACGGGTGTTAAAGGAAGCCTAAATATCAAAAGAGCAGTTCTCCCTAAACCACATGGGAAAACTGCTCTTCTGATTTTATCTGTTTAATGATTATTTCTCCATCTTCTTGTAGCGCTCGATCATCTCGTCTAAGGTAACCTGCTCTACTAAAGGAGCTTTTCCAAAGGAACCAAACTGTACAATCAGGGTTCCTACTACTTCTTTTACGCCTCTTTCTACACAATCCACAATAGCTGCCACATCGTCATCCGGTACAATGCCGTACATAACGGTATCCATAATCGGCGGCAGGAATACTCTTGGATCGAACTGATCCTTTTTCGTTTCTAACAGTTCATAGATTGCTCCAATGGACTGGCTGTTTCTCTTCTCCGGATACTTTGCAAACAGTTCCTTCATGTTGCGGGTAACGGCAAGACGGATGTCAGTATCCACGTTAATCTTGTTAATGCCGCACGGAATTGCTGCCTGGAGCTCTTCGATGGAAATGCCGTAGGTATTGGTTAAATTGCCGCCTAATGCATTGATCTCATCTACAATGTATTTCGGTACGGTAGAAGAACCATGGGACACCAAAGCGCCGAAAATGCCTTCATGATTTAAGCACTCGCGGATTGCAACTGCAATTTCTTTGCGCAGCTTTACGTCTTTTCCCTTGGAAGCGCCATGCATGGTTCCATAAGAGATTGCCAGGGCATCTACTCCGGTCTTTTTAAAGAAATCCACTGCTGTCAACGGGTTGGTATAGGTAGAAGTTGCAGAGAACACATGATCCTCTACTCCTGCCAGTACGCCTAATTCGCCTTCTACACTGACTCCTCTTGCATGAGCGTATTTTACCACTTCTCTGGTCAGTTCCACGTTCTCTTCATAAGGAAGGGAAGAACCGTCAATCATAACCGATGTATACCCGCCTTCAATTGCTGCTACGCAGGAATCAAAGTCTCTTCCATGATCCAGGTGAAGAACGATGGGAATCTCTGAATTTGCGCCATATTTCTTTACTGCATTGGCAATGTTCTTAGCGCCGACTTTTTTATCCTCTAAAGTCGCATTTGCAAAATCAGTCCGGCCGCCCATAAATCCGTTGGCCAGATCGGCTCCCTGCAAAATTGCTGCAGATCGGAACATTTCGTGTACTTCAATCACTGCTTTTGCCTGAGCTACTGCATTTACGTTAAATGCCCCCTGTGCAAAACCGTTTTTAACAGCTGCCTCCATCAGAGGTCTTAATGGAATCAATGGCATAATTCATCCTCCGTTTATTTTTTTAATTGAATTAAATAATAATCTTTTTCCCGCAGTTTGTCAACTGCTCAGACTGCTTAGTCTTCTAATGCTGCTACATAATCGGTAAAGGTCAAGGTAATATCCGGATGGCTCTGAAGCAGGGATACTGGGAACTCTGCGGTTGGTTCCCCATGTCCTGCGCGGCGCACAACTGCTCTGTGCCAGTTGCGGAAGCAGCCCAGCCGGATCTTTCTTGCATGAGAAATTTCATAAATACCGATGGTTACGCAGTAATGAGGCATATCCTCTAATGCGCCGCCAAAATCGCCAATGGCATTGGCCGTACGGGTCTCCGGAGAAATTTCCAGTACCCTGGTCTTCTGAGCCAGGAATTCTTCGTTGGTCATAGCTGGATTTGCCTCGTTAAACGCTACATGGCCGTTGATGCCGATACCTCCGAAGGCAATATCTACTCCGCCTAATTTTTCAATCAGCTCTGGAATATAGGTAATGTTCTCTGGATCTGGGAATACTCTCTGCTCTTCTGGCATAATTAATTCTGGTTTGATTTTGGAATATACGGTCCGATCCATAAATCCGCGGAAGCTTAACGGATGTTCTTTGGAAACCCAATGTTTTTCATCGTCTAAGTATTCATCCATGTTGATAAACCATACATTTTTTAAGGAAATGTTCTGCTCATTTACCATATCCACAAAATAAGGATACTGGCCTACCGGACCTACCGGACAGATAAATACGGTCTTTTCTCCCTTTTCGTTGTGGCTGCGAATCTCTTCTACCATCTGATCTGCCATCTCTTTGAAAACCTCTGCATTGTCTGCTTTACAGCGCAGGGGCATCCTGGGATTGGTCAGAAGCTGTTCTTTGTTGTACTGGTAATATTCATGTCTCATTGTCCTATCCTCCATAAACTATTTATCATAACAATGGGAAGCGCCACCCCTTTGCGTATCCCACAACTGGCCAGCGCTCCCCTTTGCATCTATGGCATTATCTAGTTTAGTTGCCAGCCTCTGCCATTAAATCTAACAGAACATAGTCTGCTACTGGAACTTCTTTTTCTACTGCACCTGCAGCAATCAGGTTTTCCTGCTGGGTCTTGTAGTATCCCTCAACAGTACCGTCCTTAGCGCCTTCAGAAACTTCCTTGCCGGTCAGCCAGTCAGCATCGCCGCGCTGTGCATATACAGAATCGTAATCCGTCTTGGTCTGGTCTGCAACATACTTTGCTACTTCATCATAGTGATCGTCTGCTGCATAGTCCATTGCCTTATACAGGGCTCTTGCAAACCGGAGAATCTTGTCCTGATTTTCTTCTGCATACTTAGGAGTTACAATCCAGCTTGCTAAGGAAACGCTGGTATCCTTGAAGGTCATGTTGTCGCACAGCTTGGTATTATTGGTGTCTTCCAGAATCTTTAAGCTGTTTGGAGACCAGGTAGCGCAGGCGTCAACGCCGCCGGACATCATAGCGGTAACCAGACCTGCTGCATCCATATCTACTGCCTGGATGTCTTCCATGGTTAAACCTACGGAATCCAGACCCATCTTTAAGATATCTTCACTGGAAGTACCGGAAGAATATGCAACCTTCTTGCCCTTTAAGTCTTCTAAAGTCTTAACGTTTGGTCCGCCGATTACAGCATCGCCGTTAGAGATGTGGGAAAGAGCAAAAATCTTTGCCTGGCCGTTGATACACAGTTTGTGTGCGCCCTGGCCGATGTATCCCATATCAATACTTCCGGACTCCATTGCAGCGATAATGGTCGGGCCGTCCTGGAACTCTACCAGTTCTACGGTAATTCCTTCTTCTTCCAGATAACCTTTATTCACAGCAGTGGTTACCGACCATAAGCTGCCGTAGTTTGGCATATAAGCAATTTTTAATGTAATCGGATCTTTTGCTTCTGCTGGAGCTTCTGTCTCTTTTGCTTCCGTCTCTGCCGGAGCTTCTGTTTCTTTTGCTTCCGTCTCCGCTGCTGTAGTTGCTGCAGTCGTTGCCGCTGTGGTCGCTGCTGCTTCGTTGCCGCTGGAGCAGGCTGCCAAAGAAGCTACCATGGTTGCCGCTAAAAGGGCAGATAACACTTTTCTCATAATAAAGTCCTCCTTAAATTATATATGTTTATTTTGTAAAACATAACTTCCTTACTTTCTTACTTCCAGATACTCCTGGTATACCTGGCTCCAAATCCGGTTCTTTAATTCGATAAACTCTGGAGTCATCTTGGTTTCCTGGGTTCTCGGATATGGAATATTGATGTCAACGATTTCTTTAATCCGTCCTGGGCGGGCGCTCATAATAACCACTCTGGTTGCCAGTACAATCGCCTCTTCTACGTCATGGGTAATAAAGAAACAGGTCTTCTTTTCTTCTGCCCAGGTCTTTAAAAGCTCGGTCTGGAGCTGGGTTCTGGTCTGGGCGTCCAGTGCGCCGAACGGCTCGTCCATCAGTAATACTTCCGGCTGTACCGCATAAGCGCGGGCAATCGCAACTCGCTGTTTCATACCGCCGGACAATTCTTTTGGATAACTGTCCACGAAATCTTCCAGCTCTACCATCTTAATGTACTTCATAGCCACTTCTTTGGCTTCTTCGTCGCTCATGCCTTTTAATTTCAGGCCAAACATAACATTTTTCAGAACGGTCAGCCAGGGAAACAGCGCGTACTGCTGGAATACCACGCCTCTTTCGGTTCCGGTTCCCTCTACCTTTTTGCCGTCTACATACACAGCTCCGGAAGTTGCATCCAGCAAACCTGCAATAATATTTAACAAGGTAGATTTCCCGCAGCCGGAAGGTCCTACCACACAGATAAATTCATTTTCCTTAATGCCCAGGCTGACGCCGTTTAAGGCTACCATTTTGCCTTTGCGGCCATCATAAATTTTTTCAACATTATCAATTTTAACCTTTACAGGTCTCTCTTTTCCTGCCATCTGGTAAACCTCCCCTCCCACATCTTAATAAGCTTTTCACTGGTAATGCCAATGATACCAATAATAATGATGTACAACAGCATCGGTTCTACCTCAAAGCTGTTATTAAGGGAACGGATTCTCATTCCCAGTCCGGCAACGGCTCCTGTAGATTCTGCTGCAATCAGGGTCGTCAGCGCTACAGATACTCCCAGACGGACTGCCGTTACGATAAATGGCGTCGTTGCTGGAAAAATAACCTTAATAAAAATGTCCTTATCCTTTGCTCCCAATACCCTTGCTGCTTTAATCAGCGTCTCATCCACGTTGCGGACACCCTGATAAATGGTAACTGTCATAATCAGGAAGGTTGCCATCCAGATAACGATAACCTGTGGTCTGCGGCCTACGCCTGCAGAGATAACAACCAGCGGAACGTATGCAAGCGGCGGGATATTACGGATAAACTGAATCCACGGCTCTACAATGTAGCGGACCGGACGATACCACGCCATTAAGAATGCGACTGGAACAGAGGTAACAAATCCCAGAACAAATCCCAGAATAACGGAAATCATACTGCTGGAAAAATCTTCCCAGAGAACCCCTCTCTCAATCATGGTCTGCAAAGAAGCAATTACTTTTGGCAGAAATGGAAAGCTTCGCGCTGTCTTTGGATAAATAGACAGACAATACCACAATATCATTGCTACCAGAAATGATATCAGCAGCCAGCCCCATTTTGGAATTTTAGAAATAAGATCCAATGATTCCCCACTTTTTTTCTTACCTTCTTTGGACATATTTCTCTCCCCCTCCTCAATTTTTTACCAAAATTCACATCGGTAACTTTAGTATATCACACTTTTTACAAAATGTATTGCCCTTTTTACGCAAACGTTTGTGCAATACTACTTAATCTTTTTAATCAAACGTTTGAGTAAAATAAGCATGGATTTTTCGCAGTTTTTCCAGTATACTGTGTTTATATCGGATAAAAAATGCTCAAATAGCCAAATTTGTTTATTTTCATAATGGTTAAGGGGGACGCAATGACACTAAAAGAAATCGCAAAAGAAGCAGGGGTTTCCATCTCTACCGTATCCCGTGTAATTAACAACAATTCCAAGGCCGCCAGCAAAGAGGTACAGGAACGGATCTGGGAAATTGTCCGGCGCACCGGCTATACTCCCAATTCTGTGGCGCAGAATTTAAAACAGGGCGGAGTTTCTCTTTCTGAGAGCAAATCCCGTTCCATTGCCTGTCTGTTTGCCCGCACTTCCAACACCATGACGGATATGTTTTTTAGTTCCCTTGCCCGCAGTATTGAACAGGAAGCGTTTAAACACAACTACATTTTAAAATATTCCTTTAGTTCTTTTGACATCAGCAATCCCGCTACTTATCAGTTAATTTCTGATAATAATGTCAATGGCATTGCCGTACTGGGGCGCTGCGATAAGCAGACCCTGAAATTTTTACGGCAGTATTTTGATTATATTGTATATGCCGGCCTGAACAGTCTGGACGCCAAATATGACCAGATTATCTGCGAAGGAAAACAGGCTGCCATTACGGTTACCGAGCATTTGATTGACCTGGGACATACCCGAATCGGCTATATCGGGGAAACCTTCTGTGAAGAGCGGTATTCCGGCTACTGTGAGGCGTTAAGCCGGCGCAGGGTTCCGTTTCGTAAGGAATATATTGCAGATGTCAAGCTTTCTTCTGAGGATGGCTACAGGGGAGCAAAGCTTCTGCTGGAACGCAAAACCGATGTCAGCGCTGTGTTCTGCAGCAATGACATTACGGCTATCGGAGCCATGCACGCCTTCCAGGAAAGCGGTCTTCAAATTCCTAGGGACATTTCTGTTATCAGCATTGATGATATTGACACTGCCCAGTATCTGACCCCCATGCTGACGACCATCCATATTCCCACCCAGGAGCTTGGCCAGATGGCGGCCAAAATCCTAATCGACCGGATTGAAGGCGGACACCGCCTCCCTGTCAAAATGAATCTTCCCTTTTATCTTGCCAGCAGGGAAAGCTGTGCCAGATACAAAGGTTAATGAAATGATTTTATAAGGAGGATACTTACTATGATTTTTACCATTCAGGACGCAAAAGCGTCAGCTTCTATTGACAGTCTGGGAGCCCAGCTGATTTCCTATCAGGATGCAGAAGGCCAGGAGTACATCTGGCAGAGAGATCCCAAATACTGGGCAAACTGTTCTCCCATTCTGTTTCCTGCCGTAGGACGGGTAAGAAATGGCAAGACCCTGATCGACGGAACCTGGTATGAAATGCCGCTTCACGGCTTTGTAAAAACAACAGAGTTTGAGCTTATATCCCAGGCTCCGACGCAGGTGGTTCTTTCCATGTCCGATTCTGAAACCACCAGAAAGATGTATCCATTTGCATTTTGCCTGGAAGTTTCCTATTCCTTAACAAACGGCGTACTGACTATGGAATGCAAGGTTAAAAATACTGATTCCAGAGAGCTTCCGTTCTTTATTGGAACGCACCCTGGATTTGTCTGCCCGCTGAAAGATGGAGAAAAATTCGAAGATTATGTATTGGAATTTGAGAAAACAGAAACCTGCGGCTATCGGGCTTTTGACGGCGCCAATAATCAGTTTGACATGACTGGTTACAAACCGTTCCCAAGCGACGGCACCCAGATTCCACTGACCTATGATCTTTTGATGAATGACGCCATCTGGTTTGACAAACCAGTATCCAGAGCTGTATCCATTAAAAATCCGTCTACTGGAAAAGGCGTTTCTGTAGCATATCCGGATTATGACACCGTTGCATTCTGGACAGCTGCGGAAAAACAGGCTCCTTATATCTGCGTTGAGCCATGGAATGGTTCCGCTGCCTGCTCGGATGAAGATAATGAATTTATCCACAAAAATCACCTTCAGACTTTACAGCCAGGGGAAGATAAGAGCTATCGCCTGATTATCCGTTCTTTATAATCATAAGACTGACGCAAAAAGGCATTGCAGTTTCATCATCACTATGAATGATTCTGCAATGCCTTAAATTTTGAAATCTTACTGCCTTAAATCTCTCTGGTCGCTTCTTTCAGCCACTCTTTTTCGTCTCCCTCCAGGTATGGGGAAATCTTTTCATAAACTGCTTTGTGGTACTGGTTCAGCAGTCTGACGTCTTCCGGACTCATCAAAGACTTGTCAATCGCGTCTAAGTCAATCGGAACGTAGGTCAGATATTCGAATTTCATAAACTGGCCGTACTGATTCTTCTCATCTTTTACGCAGACTACCAGGTTTTCAGTACGGATGCCATGGCTTCCCTCAATATAAATTCCAGGCTCATCCGAATTAATCATGCCTGCCTCCAGTACGCAGTTGTCCTGACGCTCCGGAACCATTTTCCAGCGGATTCCATTGGGACGTTCGTGAACGTTCAATAAATAGCCTACGCCGTGTCCGGTGCCATGGTCAAAGTTTAAGCCTCTGCTCCAGAATGGTTCTCTGGCTACGTAATCCAGGTTTAAGCCTCTGCATCCATAAAGGAAACGGACTGCTCCCAGCCGCAGCATACTTATGGCAACCAGGGTAAAGTGCTCTTTTTCTTCGTCGGTCAGAGGCCCTAATGCAATGGTTCTGGTAATATCCGTCGTTCCTTCATAATACTGTCTGCCGGAATCCACCAGGTAAAGTCCCTTGGGTTCCAGTCTGGCATTGCTTTCTTCGGTAGCAGAATAATGGCACATTGCCGCATTGGCCCCATAAGCAGAAATGGTCGGGAAACTTAAATCCAGACAGCCTTCCTGCTCCTTACACAGCTCCCAGAGATGATCCGATACGCTGATCTCATCCATCGGAATCTTTCCGATGTTCTTTTTCAGCCAGTACATATAACGGGTTACTGCCACTCCGTCTTTGATGTGGGCTTTCTTCATATTTTCAATCTCAACCGGATTCTTAATTGCCTTCATAAGCGCAGTTGGATTCTGAATGTTTAAAATATCGTTGCTCTCGTCTAAAAGCTGGGTAAGCGCAAAATTCGTATGGCTCTTTTCCAGCATAACGCTTTCGCTGCGGAGATTTTTTACGTCTTCATAAATCTGGTTGTATGGACGGATTTCAACGCCGATTCCATTTAGATACCCGCGGACTTCCTCGTTTACTACGTTCTCATTAATATAGAGGATTGCCTGATTGGCGCTGATAAAGAAGTAAGACAGCACCACTGGATTACATTCTACGTCGTTTCCCCTGATATTTAACAGCCATACAATATCGTCCAGGGTCGTGAGGATATGGGCGGTTGCCCCTTCCTTTTTCATAATGGCCCGCAGATCAGCAATCTTTTCTTTGGCCGGCTTTCCTGCATATTTTAAATCCAGAATCCATACCGGCTCTGCCGACAATGCCGGACGGTTTTCCCAAATCTGGCCGATTAAATCTTCCTGACAGGAAACTGCAATATCCTTTGCTCCAAGAGCGTCTTCTAACGCTTCTCCCTCTGCGGTGTTGACTACGCGGCCGTCAAATGCCAGAGTCCCGCCCTGGGGAATCTTCTCCAGCAGATACTCTTCGATGGACGGCGTTCCTTCCTGTCCCATTTTCTGAAGAGTTACGGTTGTTCCCTGCAGCTGTGCCCCAGCCTGGACAAAGTAACGTCCGTCTGTCCACAAAGCCGCCTCCTTTGGCGTAATGACCGCAGTACCGGCAGAACCGGTAAATCCGGTAATAAACTCCCTGCACTTAAAGTAATGTCCTACATACTCGGACTCATGAAAGTCGGAGGTAGGAACCAGGTAAGCGTCAATATCACGCTCTGCCATCAATGCTCTTAGTTTCTCTAAACGTTCTGGAATCTGATTCATAGCTTCTGTCATCTTCTTTCTTTAATTTTATGTAATTGTTCAATCGCCAGGGATAGCATCAGAAAAGCTCTGATGCTTCTTGCGCAGTCTTGCCTGTACAAAAAGATACCGCTGGATCTGAACTATTTCCATCTATTTCTGCCGCATGGCATCTGCAATAGCCGCCGAAATGCCTTCGCTGTACGTGGGATGAGCCCTCATTGCCATAGAAAGCTGGGACGCTGTCAGACCGTTGGCAATGGCTGTAGCCATTTCCCCTATCATATCAGTGGCTCTTGGACAGACAATCTGGGCGCCTACAATGGTGTCGGAATACGCTTCAAAGACCAGACGGATAAATCCCTCTTCTTCTCTGGCAATAATGGATTTTCCATTTTCCATCATGGAATACCGGCCGCACCGCACCTTCATGCCGCTGGCTCTGGCCGTTTCCTCTGTAATTCCAACCGTTGCAATCTCCGGCTGTGTGTAAATGCAGTTCGGAACAATCGGCAGGCTGACATACATTCCGGCTGGAACCACCTCCAATTTAAAGCTGTGAGGTTTTCCGGCAATTTTTTCCACCACGTAAGTCGCTTCTGCCGCCGCTACATGAGCCAGCTGGATTCCGGAAATAACGTCTCCTACTGCGTAAATCCCTTGTTCGCTGGTCATAAATTCTGAATTTACCGCAATCTTTCCCTGATTCATTTCCAGGGAAATGTCAGAACCAAACAATCCTTCTATATTGGGCTTTCGTCCCGCCGCCATCAGTATCTGGCCGGCTTTCATGGAAAAAGCTTCCCCATCCTTTGTCTCGATCAGGCAGCACAATCCGTCTTTTTCTTCTATTCGGCTTACCTGTGCATTACAATAAACCGTAATCCCCCTGTCTGTCAAGGCCTTCTCCAGGGCCTTGGCTACTACTTCATCCATTGGCCCCAACAGATGAGGGCCTTTTTCAATAATGGTAACCTTAGAACACAACGCATTAAAAATCGTTGCAAATTCTACTCCAATTACCCCGCCGCCAATAATGGTCAGACGGTCAAAATTCCAGATATCTGCGGCTAACAGACGGCTGCTGGTAAATACTCCTGAAAGCTCTGCTCCTGGAATCGGCAGTATTTCAGCGGAAGCCCCTGTGGCAATGATAATGTTTTCCCCTCTGTAATAGTCTCTGCCTTCTAAACTCCTGACTTCCACCGTCTTATCCCGACGGAGAACGGCTTTTCCTTCCACATAGTCTACGCCTGCATTACAGAACAAGCGTTCAATCTCGTCTCGGTATGTTTTTACTGCCCGTTTCTTGTACTGCTGCATTTTCTTAAAATCAAAGGAGATAAAGTCAGCGGAAACTCCAAATTCGTCGCATTGCTGCATCTCGCGGAACCGGCTGGATGCATGAAGCAGCGCCTTTGTTGGAATACATCCCCTGTTTACACAATTTCCGCCCAGCTTTTTTTCTTCAATTACAAGAGTCCGGATTCCATACTCTGCTGCCTTTAAGGCCGCCGTATAACCGCCTGGACCTGCTCCGATTATCACTAAATCATATTCTTTTGCCATATCCATCACCCATATCCATTTAAATCCAGTGTCTCTAAGGCTCTGTCAGCAGCCTGTCTAACAACATTTTCCTATTATTTATAAACATTTCTGTGACTTGATAGCTTTCTGTTTCTTCATATTCGCATAAATGTATGCTTCCGTCATCAAAACAATATATATCTGCATCAGGGATACCTAACAAAATAGGGGAATGTGTCACGATAAAAAACTGTGCCCCTTCCTTTGCGCATTGATAGATTTCCATCAGTAATGTAAGCTGTCTCTGAGGCGACAATGCTGCTTCCGGCTCGTCAAAAAAGTAAAGGCCATTTGCACGCAAATAATTTTGTGCCAATGCCAGAAAACTCTCTCCATGCGACTTTTCATGGTATTTCGCCGAGGGATGTTCGAAATCTGCATACTCTTCTTCCTGCGTTGCAACATTATAGAAGCTTTCCGCTCTAAGAAAATATCCCCATTTTTCTTTCCGGCATCCTTTTAAAATTCTGACAGCATCGCATAATTCCGAATGCGTATCGCGGGTAGAAAATGTATAATTCCTTGTTCCTCCCTCTGGATTAAACCCCTGCGCTACAGCAAGCGCTTCCAGCAATGTTGATTTGCCGCTGCCATTTTCGCCAACAAAAAAAGTGATGGATTTATGAAAATCCAGCCTTTCAATCCCTTTAAAAGCCTCTATTTTCTTTAAGTAACTCTTGTTATCAATTCTATTCCAATCAAATATTACGCCTTGTATAAATTGATCATTCATCGAATCACCTTTTTTATTGTCTTAAAATTCCTGTTCCGGTATCCATCCGAAATGGCGGCACGCCTTATAAATCCCATGCTCCCCAATGTCGGCCGTCACATAATCGGCAGCCGCCTTCAGCTCTTCTATGGCATTGCCCATGGCAATCCCCAGACCTGCCTCTTTTATGATTTCATAGTCATTCATGCTGTCTCCCACTGCAACGGCATCTTCCATCTTTACCCCGAAATAATGGCACAGCCGCTTTAATCCTTCTGCCTTTGACGCTTTTTTTTCTATCACGTCAGCTCCCATTTTTCCTGCAAACATTGGCAGCTTCAGCTCTGGAAAGCGGGCTTCGATTTCCTTTGCCCCAGCCTCATCGCCCAGATAAGACAAGGTATGGATAGGCAGATCCATCAGCTCCCAGGGATCCTTAAAATGCCTCATGCACTCTCCCCAGCGCTTCTTGTCAAGTTCCTTTACCCGCTCTGGATTCATGTAATAATCTTCGTCGCCAATGGTCACGCCGATACAGAATTCCTTCTCCTGCGCATAGCAAAGCACCTGTTCCAGCAGTTTCTTCTCCATGAAATGCTCAAATAAAAGTTGGTCTCCTACGGTAATTTTCGTCCCGTTTAAGTGGATAGTGGCTTCTGCCTTTACAATCTCCTTAAACTGGCGGCTGTAGTGGTTATCCATATCCCGTCCGGTTCCTAAAACGATAATAAAATTGTCCCTTAATTGATCTAACGCATACAAAGCGCTTGTCGGGATGGAATAGGTGGAATGATCCAGAAGAGTCTGATCTAAATCAAAACTGATGATCCGTCTGTTCATTGTATTTTCTCCGTAATTCTTCTTTTGATTCTTTTGCCTTATTATAGCACGCCTAAGATAGACCGTCCAGGTCTTTGGGAAAGTCTACGTCCCTTAATTCTTCTTCCGACGAAACTTCCACAAGAACGGTTTTAGCCAAGTGCTTTTTCAGCACCCTTTTTCCTCCCTGATCTCCCTGCAGCAAAAGCAGCTCTGAAACTGCTTCTGGAGGAAAGGACACTGGATTATACGTCTCGTTCTGAAAGGAAAGACTGGCATAGGAACTGTTTGGGACAGCCGTTAGAAACCGGATCAAGGTATCTTCCTGTAAAAAAGGCTGATCCGAAACGGAAAATACCAGGCGGTCTGCCTGGCTCAGACTGCCTGGACACCGATCCATTACCGCCTGAATCCCCGCTTTGACAGAATAGGAAATGCCTTTTTCACTGTCTGGACTTTCTACTGGAAAAAATCCCAGCCGGACGGCTTCTTCCAGGATTTCCCTGCTTCTGGCGACTGTAAAAATCCGGCAGTTTCCCACCTTGTCAGCCGCCTGTTTCCAGGTTTCAAAGCTGTGCAGAAACAGCGGTTTTCCTCCAATCATTGCTAAAAGCTTATTTTCTCCTTGAAAACGGCGGCTGTTTCCAGCCGCCAGTAAAATAATCTCTATCATTTCTTTATCATTCCGTCTTCATCTGCCATTACGATTTTTTCCGGAGTGATTGGAAGTTCCCGAAACCACTTTCCGGTCGCATTGTAGATAGCATGGGCAAGGGCCGGAGCCGGAGTATTAATGACAATCTCCCCAATGGACTTTGCTCCAAATGGACCGGACGGCTCATAGCTGCTTTCAAATTCAACCCTTAGCTTTCCGGTGTCCAGACGGGTCGGAAGCTTGTACTGCATCAGGGAGTTTTCGTAAACCCTTCCCCGATCATTATACTGGACATTTTCGTAAAGAGCCATTCCGATTCCCTGAGCCAGCCCTCCTTCCGTCTGGACTCTGGCCAGATTCGGATTAACAACCGTACCGCAGTCGACTACTGCCGCATAGTCTAAAATCTCCACATGGCCGGTTTCTTTATCCAGCTCAATTTCTACCATTCCTACCATAAATGGAGGCGGAGAAGATGGGAAGCTGTTGCTTTCCGTCACCGTTAAAGCCTGACGATTCCCGCACATTCCTTTGGTGCCGATTTCCTGAAGGCTTACCCGCTTCTGGTCAGCCAGCCGGAACACGCCTGTTCCATCAAATTCCACTTCTTCCGAAGAGGTTTCTAACAGTTCAGCGCCAATGGCTTTTATCTGTTCCTTTAACTTCTGGCAGGCCTTTTCCACTGCCTTACCGGTTACGTAGGTAGTACTGGACGCATAAGATCCCGAATCATATGGGGAAGAATCCGTATCTGCGCCTAATACTGCAATGTCATCTACAGAGCATTCCATACATTCTGCCGCCATCTGGGCTAAAATGGTGTCGCAGCCCGTTCCCATGTCTGCCGCGCCAATAGATAAGGTATAGTAGCCTTCTTCGTTCATCTTAATGGTAGCAGAGCCGACGTCTACGCCGGAGATACCCGATCCCTGCATCGCCATGGCAACGCCGACACTGCGGACTTTTCCATTTCCCATATCCCTGCATGGGTATTTTTCGTCCCAGCCAATCATTTCCTTGGCTCTTTCCATACAGCGGTTTAAGGCGCAGCTGGTTGCAGTCTCATTATAGTAAGCAGGCATTACCTGGCCTTCCCTTACCATGTTCATTTCTCTTAATTTTACCGGATCCATGGCAATTCTGGCAGCCAGCTCATTGACTGCAGATTCTACGGCAAAAATACCCTGGGTGGCTCCGTATCCCCTGTACGCGCCTGCAGACATCACGTTGGTATAAACGACGTCATAGGCAAACCGGTGTGCTTCCACCTGGCCGTACAGCGGAATGGATTTGTGGCCGGACAGTCCTACGGTAGTCGGTCCATGCTCTCCGTAAGCTCCTGTATTAGACAGGGTGTGTACGTCAATTGCACGAATCCGGCCATCCTTCATCGCGCCTACCCGTACGTGAACCTCCATCTCGTGACGGGGACTGGATGCAGTCTGGCTTTCTTCTCTGGTAAAAATCATCTTTGACGGTTTTTTCGTCTTCCAGGTTACGAATGCAGGGAAAACTTCTGACACTACGGTCTGTTTTGCTCCAAATCCGCCTCCGATTCTTGGCTTTGCAACCCGAATCTGGGATTTTGGAATCCCCAAAGCGTTGGAAATAATACGGCGCACATGGAATACAATCTGGGTAGAACTTAAAATATTGAGACGGCCGTACTGATCAATGGAACAATAGGTACGGAAGGTCTCCATCATAGCCTGCTGACAGGCCTTGGTGTGATACGTCCGATCCACAACGACCTCGCATTCGGACAGGACTTTTTCCACATCCCCGCTTCCGCTTTCCCCACTGGCACACAGATTTCTCTTATTGTCTGCTCCTACCGGACAAAGGGACTGCCAGTTTTCCTCTGGATGAACTAAAATCTGGTTGTCTTTTGCACTTCTAAAATCAAGTACCGGTTCTAATACGGTATACCGGACTTTAATCATCTTTAGTGCCTGATCGACGCACTTTTCCGTATCTCCCGCTACAATCACAACCGGATCCCCTACGTAGCGGACATGGCGGTCCAGAATCAGACGGTCATAAGGGCTTGGCTCCGGATAGGTCTGTCCGGCCATGGTAAACCGGTGATCCGGCACGTCCTTCCAGGTATAAACCCCTTCAATCCCAGGGATTTTTAATGCGTTTTCATACTGGACTTCTTCTACAATGGCATTGGCATGAGGGCTTCGGAGTACCTTTACAATCAGGCAGTTTTCCGGAGCAATATCATCCATATAAACCGGCTGTCCGGTCAGAAGCGCCATTGCGTCTTTTTTGCGGATAGGCTGATTGACTGCTTTTAAATTCATCGCTGTCCCTCCTTTTTCCACTTTAAAAATGCCTGGATTCCGCGAAGCTGTCCCTCGTAACCAGAGCAGCGGCACAGATTTCCGGCCAGATACTCTTTAATGGTTTCTTCGTCTGGATCCGGATATTCCCGAAACAGGGCAATGGCGTTCATCATCAGACCAGGATTGCAGAATCCGCACTGCTCTGCTCCCTGATCTGCAATAAATGCGCCAAACTCTGCTGCCTCTTCCTGTAATCCCTCTAAGGTCTCTACAGCGGATCCATCTGCTCTGACTGCCAGAACCGAGCAGGAAAGCACTGGCTTTTTATCCATCATAACGGTACACAGACCGCAGTTGGACGTCTCGCACCCTCTCTTTACACTGGTGCATCCATGCGCCCGCAAAAAATCAATCAGCAACAGATCGCAGGCAACGTCCTCTTCTATCTTCTTTCCATTTACCAAAATTTTAATTTTCATTCTGCCTGTCCTCCATCTGTAAAACTGCCCGTTTTGTCAGCACCTTTGCCAGATGCTTCCGATACTCTGCGCCTGCCCGCATATTGCTTCCGGTTGCAATCTGTCCAGAAACGTATTCTCCAAATGCTGCCGCGCTTTCTTCCGTAATGCCATCTTTTAAAATGTGTTCTTCATCTCTCACCAGGACGGCTCTTGCCGGTCTTGCGCCAACAGAGGCGCAGACGGTTCCATCTAAATCTCTGCTGACTGCGCAGGTAAGCACTGAAAAATCCGTATTGGTGTTTCTCAGAGACTGGTACGCATTGGCCGCTTTTGTCTTTGGTACGATAATCTGTACTAAAATATCCCTGTCTGCCGGCATTTTTGCAAACTCTTCCAGGCTGACTCTTCCCGCTTTATAAAGCTCTGCACTGGCTCCTAATGCCAAAAACTCGGTCAGTACGTCCGAAAAGCCAAAACGTCCAAAAATACTTCCTCCTACGGTAGCAAGGTTCCGAAACTGCACGCCTACAATGTGACGCAGGCTCTCTCTCATGCTTCCGCCTGTATACTGGTTTAAGCCCGCATGAAGCTCCAGCTGGCGAAGCGTCGCCATTGCCCCAATCCGGAACTCTTTTTCATCTTCTTCAATAAAATCCAATCCCAATCCTGATAAATCAATGGCGGTCTGCACCCGCATATGGCTCATTTTCAACCAGAGCATACCGCCGATAATCCGGCTGCTTTTTTTTTGATTCAGCTCATATGCTTCCTCTAAACTGGCTGCTTTCACATAATTCTGAATGGTCAGCATAGTGTTTCTCCTCTCCAGACAACTGCCCTGTTTGTTCCGTCTTTTATTAGACCGGCTCCTGGTCCGTACAAACGTTTTAAGCCATGGGCAAGCTGCGTTTCGTAATCCTTGTCGTTCTTGCGGATGCCGGCCAGAATCCGGCCTTCCTCCATAAACAGAATCCCATCTCCATAAACATCTGCCAGAGTTGGGTCATGTATACTCATTATAGCATATTTTTTATTTTTTTTCAGATATTCCTTTAGCTGTCCGAAAAATTCATGGCGCTTTGCAAAATCCAGTCCGCTTTCCGGCTCGTCTAAAATCATCCACTCCGCTTTCTGGACCCTGGCCCTTGCCAGATAGCACAGCCTCCTTTCCCCTCCGCTCAGCTCGTTCATATGACGGCCGGCAAGGGAAAGAATCCCCAGTTCATCCAACGCGCTTTTGCTGTCCTCATAGTCCTTTTTTCCAGGCATCTGCCAGAATTTCAGATAAGGATTTCTCCCCATTACCACAAATTCCAGAACCAGACAGTCCGTTGCCTGACAGTCCTGAGGCGCATATGAAATCAGTTTTGCCCGTTCCCGTTCGGAAAGCCTGGATAGGTTTTTGCCGCCCGCCGTTAAGGTTCCTTGAACCGGCGTATAAAGTCCTGCAATGGTTTTTAAAAGCGTCGTTTTTCCAGCCCCATTTTTTCCCAGAATAATGGTCAGAGGATCCTCTGCCGTAAAGGAAATTTCTTTTAAGATTTCCCTGCCTCCTAATTGCAGAGAGAGATTGTCTGCTTCTAGTTTCACAGCCATCCCTCCTTCCGTCTGGAGCAAGCCAGAATCGCTGTCAGAAGGACTGCTCCGGAAAAAGACGTAAAAATGCTGATGGGAATCTCAGCTTCTGTCAAAGAGCGGGCAGCCAGATCTGCCGCCAGAAGAAAAGCAGCTCCTCCCATCGCGCAGGGGATAAAGCTTTCTTTTAGATCTCCGCCCCAAATCTGCCGGATTAAATGAGGTACAATGAGCCCTACCCATGCTACGGTTCCTGCTGCCGACACAACGGAAGCCGCTAAAAGGGTAGCCAGAATTACAGCCGTCTGGCGCACCCGTTCTGCTGGAAGACCCAGACTTTTTGCTTCCTCGTCTCCCAGTGCCAGTACCCTCAGTTTCCACCGCATAAACCACAGCACTACTATGGAAAGAACAATGGCTGGAAGTGCCATTTTAACATCCTTCCAGTCTGCCGCGTGAAAACTCCCCATCAGCCAGTAATCAATGGAAGGAAGCTGCTGGGTCGGATCTGCTCCATATTTTATCAGCATCAGTCCTGCTTCTGCCATTGCGCCGGTAACAATTCCGGAAATAATCAGGGACACTTTCTGCTGTCCGCCAACCGCTTTTGCCAGCGCCACTGTTAAAAATGCAGTGAACAGTCCAAATCCAAATGCGGACATCTCAATAATCCACGCGCTTCCTCCCAGCAAAATGCCCAGAGCCGCGCCTACAGAGGCTCCGCTGGTAACTCCCAGTACGTCTGGAGAAACCAGCGGATTGCGGAAAATATGCTGATACACCATGCCAGACACCGCCAAAGCAGCTCCGCAAATCAGGACTAAAAAAGTTCTGGGAAGGCGGATCTGCAAAAAGACCCGCTCTCCCATTCCTTTTTCCATCCCTGTCAGAATCTTCCACAGATTCTGCAAAGTCAGTGGGTACCTTCCCACACACAAAGACAGTATTACGGTTCCCAGCAAGATTCCGGCAATAGCCCAGAACTTTTTTTGTTTCATCATTTTCCTCTTTTACTGAAGTCCCAGATCCTCGTCAGACACAGAAATGTCAAAGAATTCCTGGTAAAATTCGGTTGCTTCTTCTTTATATTCTTCTTCCGAGTACAAATCCGGATGTAAGACATGGGTCAGCCACAGAACTCCCAAAACAGAAGATGGAGTCGGATAATCCCAGGCCTCAATCTTAGACGGGAATGTGAAAACCTGCTCTTTCTTTACCGCCTCTACTTCTGCCAGCGCTTCATTTTCTGTAAAGCTGTCCAATCCGTATTCTGCATAGCTGACTGCAAATATATAATCGGGATTCCATGCCGTAAGCTGTTCTGCCGAAACAGCCGCCCAATAGCTGTCTTCTAATTCTGCGGATACGCTTGTACCGCCTGCCATTGCAATCAAATCATTCTGATACATTTTGGAGGTACAGGTACTTAGATAGTCAGAACCAGAAGCCAGATAAACCCGTGGCTTTTCTGCATCTTTGGTAAGCTGTCTGGCAAAATCCATTTTCTCATGATAGTAATGCAGCAATTCTTCTCCAATTGCTTCCGTACCGGTAATTTCAGCCAGAAGCGCAACGCAGTCTTCCAATTCGTCCTGGGTTTCCGGATTTACAATTACTACTGGAATTTCCAGAGCTTCAAATGCTGCCGCGCTTTCTTCCAGGCGTTTTGGAAGAATGACCACATCCGGATCCAGAGCTGCTGTCTCTTCTATATTAATACCTTTTCCAGATCCGACAGCTGGAAGTTCTAATAACTGAGGGGCTGCCATCCGATAAAGTGGTCTGGTATCTCCCTTCATTTCAATTCCTGTCAGCTTATTTTCACAGCCTAATGCAATCAGAAGCGCCGTAGAAATATAGTAAGAAGACACAATCCGTTCTGCCGGAGCATCTAAGGTTACCGTTCTTCCCGACTGATCGGTTACGGTAATGGATCCGGCTGCAGTCTCGGTTTCCGTTTCGGTCTGGTCTGCTGCTGTTTCTTCTTTATCTGCTGACTGGCATCCGGAAAGGGAAGCCATTGTCAATGCAGCTGCAGTCAAAACAGCCATTGACTTTTTCCACATTTTTCTCATATCTGTTTTCCTTTTCTCCTGGCGGCCAATTATTCGCCACTCTCTTCTTTCCCTGGAAGCAGAATGTTTAACAAGATTGCAACAAGCGCAGCCGGTACAATGCCGGAACCGCCAAAAATCAACTGTACTGCTTCTGGAAGCCTGGACAAAATGTTGCTGCTTGCTCCGATTCCATATCCCAATCCCAATGCAACCGAAACAATGGTAATGTTTCTGGATGTAATGGCGTGTTTGGTAATCAGCTGGATTCCGCTGACTACGATGGAGGAGAACATCATGACTGCCGCTCCTCCCAGAACGCTCTGAGGCATAATGGAAATCAAAGCGGCCAGTTTTGGAAATAAACCGCAGAAAATCAGAAAAATTCCGCCAAATGCAAGGGCGCCGCGATTTACTACCTTCGTCATGGCTACCAGACCTACATTCTGGCTGAACGAGGTATTCGGAAGAACTCCAAATAATGCTGCAAAAGTAGAGCCAAGACCGTCGCAAATAACGCCTCCGGAAAGTTCGCTGTCTGTTGCTTCTCTGCCCATTCCGCCTTCTGTTACACCAGAAATATCTCCGACCGTCTCAACTGCCGTGACAATAAACATAATTCCTACCGGAAGGATGGCTTTCCAGTCAAATACCGGTTTTACCGGCATTAATTTTGGAACTGCAAACCAGTCTGCCTGTGCCACCTTGTCCCAGTTTAGTACCCAGGCTTTTACGTATTCTGTGCCGTCTGCGCTGACAGCGGTATTGGGCAGAACCATTCCCATTACGGCAGCGGCAATATAACCTACAACAATTCCAATTAATATAGAAGAATAACTGGTCAGTCCTTTGGTTCCATGCTTTAAGGCAATAATAACAATTAAAACCAATGCTCCTAAAAACAGGTTTTCATAAGATCCAAAGTCCAGCGCTTTGTCTCCGCCTCCAAACGAATTAACGCCGATTCCAATCAGAGAAAGTCCAATAGAAAGCACAACGGTACCCGTGACTACTGCCGGAAAGAACTTCCGCAGCGGCTTTAAAAAGAATCCCAGAATACTTTCAAAAATTCCGCCTACAATAGAGGCTCCCATCATTGCGCCATAGGTAAGGATTCCGCCTCCCATACTGGCGGCAACGCTGTTAAATACACCGATAAATCCAGAACTGGTTCCCATAATAATCGGAACTTTTCCACCGATAGGACCAATAGAATAAAGCTGCACCAGAGTCACAATGCCCGCCATAAGCATTGCATTCTGCAGAAGGATTACCTGTAAATCTGCAAATTCACTTCCTACACCAATTCCACAGGCTCCTGTAATAACTAAAATTGGAGTTAAGTTCCCTACAAACATCGCTAAAACGTGCTGAAGTCCCAATGGGATTGCGTGTTTCAGAGGAAGTTTCCCATAAAAGTCATAGGCTTCCTTCAAAGAACTCTGCTCATTCATACTGCTCATTTCTCCTTTGCTTTTTCTTATTTTTTAGGCCGCGCCTAAACAACGGGTTATATTGTATCGGCTTTGTTTTGGAATGTCAAGCGAGCAAACTGCCAATAAGCGCGATTTCTGACTTTGTTTATCTGCTTCCTTATTAACAAAATAAGCTGTATTAATAAAAGGAGCGCTGCTCCTTTGCTTTCTTTACAAATTCACAGCGCCCGAGTACGTTCCGGCTTTTATCTGGAACCACAACCATCTGTCGTTCTGCCGGATCCGCAACTACATCCACAGCCAGAATCCGGCTTTTTATCAAATGCCGGATTAAACGCATAGAAATTCTTCGAATCCAGATGATCGGTCACTATCCTGAGAGCTTCGCCGAATCTCTGATAGTGCACAATTTCCCTCTTCCGTAAAAAACGGATGGGATCTGCTACTTCTGGATCTTTCACTACCCGAAGAATGTTATCGTACGTAACCCGCGCTTTCTGTTCCGCAGCAAGATCCTCGTTCAAGTCTGTAATCGGATCTCCTTTTGATTGAAACTCACAGGCATTAAAAGGAATTCCTCCTGCCGCCTGAGGCCACAATCCTGTCGTATGATCGATATAATACGGACCAAAACCAGACTCTTCAATCTGTTCCATGGTCAGGTTTCTGGTCAGCTGATATACAATCGCACCAATAATCTCAAAATGCCCCAGTTCTTCCGTTCCAACGTCGGTCAAAATTGCCTTTCCTTCTTTATAAGGCATGGCATAACGCTGGGACAAATAGCGCATGGCAGCTGCAGATTCCCCATCAGGCCCTCCGTATTGGCTAATGATGAACGATGCCAACTTCGGATTCGGCTGCGAAATTTTTACTGGATACTGAAGCCGTTTTTCATATTTCCACATTTATCTGCATCCTCCTTCCCAAGGCCAGGGGCCGTCTACCCAGGTCCAATAATGACTGTCATTGACATGATTCATCATTAATGGGCCTCTCTGATTTTCATAAGCAGAAACCGCCTGTTCATAGCGCATTTTTGCCTGCCTGTAATAAGCCAATGCTCCCATATCGCAAGGATGGGTATCTAAAAACAAGACTGCTTCATCTAACGCAAAACCGGCCTCATTTACCGGAGTAAGCAAGGGATCTGTGTTTGGATTTCTCATAAACGGCACCTCCCTGGCAAAAATGGAAGATCTAAATCTGGGAAAATCGTTCCCCTGGCAAATCCCTGTTCCATTGAATATACATTCTGCCACTGCTGCCATGGAACATACGCCATAGCAACTGCATAGTTTCGTTCCAGACACTCAGGCGCTGTATTGGTACAGGAATTCTGCATTCCAAACCTTTGCATTTGAGAAACAGCTGCCTCCTGTTCCATAGCCGGAGGCATCATGGGGCCGGAAATCGGCTGTGCTGGAGATACCGGACGGAAATTTGGACCAGGCATACATGGCATAGAACCCGTTATTCTTGAACAATCCGCATTAAGATTTTTTCTGGGCGAATAGCAATCCATCGAATCGCTCCTTTCAGGAAATTTCTACTATTAATCTATGTCATCTCTGAAATAACGTGAAAAGAACCTTTTGTCCTACTGTCCCATATCATACAGTATACCCTTAACAATCAAAGGAGACTTCAAATATGTGTAGATGGAATTGTAATTGGAATCGTAATTGCTGTATGTGCAGAGGATGCAGATGGGAAAATCAATGCGGCAGCTGGTGCGGCAACCGATGCTGTAACTATTGGGAAAACCAATGCGGCAGACAGCAGGAAAACAGATGCGAAAACAGATGCAGCGAGCAGCGGGAAAACAGATGCGAAAACAGATGCGGCGAACAACGGGAAAACCAGTGCGGCAGACAGCAGGAAAACAGATGCGGGAACGGATGGGGCAATCCGTGGGCTGCAAACGAAGTATGCCGGATGTGCTACAATCAAGGATTTACTGCAGGCTTTGCTGCCGGAACCGTCCGGACTGCCCAGGAAAATCAGAACTGCGGTACGAACTGCCCTTGTTCCTGATTGAAAGATTCCGTCCCCATTTTAGAAGCTATGCAGAACGAAGCAGTACAACAAAAAGTCCTTGAATACTCAAGGACTTTACAGTCGGAGTAACAGGATTTGAACCTGCGACCTCTCGGCCCCCAGCCGAGCGCGCTACCAAGCTACGCCATACTCCGTTATTTAACGCCATATTAGTATAGCAAATCCCATAGGAAAATGCAACTGTTTTTCTCACTTATCCAAGAACTTTTTCTCTTATGTACGTTTTCCTGTCCGGATTCTGTCAAATCTAAAATACAGAGACTGCCTCAGATGTCTTCTGGCAGTCTCTGTATTTCTTAACTGATAGCACGAAAGCTATTTTCTTCTGGATTATGAAGGCTGTTTGCCGATGTAAGCATGAATACCGCCATCTACATACAGAATCAGACCGTTTACAAAATTGGAAGCTTCGGAAGCCAGGAATACTGCTGGTCCGCCTAAGTCTTCTGCCTCGCCCCAACGTCCTGCTGGAGTCTTTGCAATAATAAACTGATCGAATGGATGTCTGGAACCATCAGGCTGAATCTCACGCAGAGGAGCAGTCTGAGGAGTTGCAATATAACCAGGTCCAATGCCATTACACTGAATGTTGTACTCACCGTACTCAGATGCGATGTTTCTGGTCAGCATCTTTAAGCCGCCCTTTGCTGCTGCATATGCAGAAACGGTCTCACGGCCAAATTCGGACATCATGGAGCAGATATTAATGATCTTTCCGCCGCCTTTTTTAATCATAGAAGGAATAACTGCCTTTGCTACGATGAAAGGAGCATTTAAGTCTACATCAATTACCTGACGGAAATCAGCTGCAGACATTTCGATCATCGGGATTCTCTTGATGATTCCAGCGTTATTTACTAAAATATCAATTACTCCTACTTCTTTCTCAATCTGAGCCACCATAGCATTTACAGCGTCTTCGTCACATACATTGCAAACGTAGCCATGAGCCTTAATACCAGCTTCCTCGTAAGCAGCTACTCCTTTATCTACCAGTTCCTGCTTAATATCGTTAAATACGATAGTTGCACCTGCTGCTGCCATAGCGCTTGCAATTGCGAAGCCGATACCATAGGATGCGCCGGTTACTAATGCTACTTTGCCTTCCAGTGAAAATGCATTTAAGTCTTTCATTGTCCCTTCTCCTTTTCTCAAAATTTGTATACAACTAACTTATCTTGTATACAAATAATAGCACATCCCAGCGTATTTTGCAATATGTTTTGAAAAAATTTCCGACAAAGTTTTAAATCGCCGCAATTCGATTTCTCAGTTCTACCATCTTCCTGTCAAGGTCCGCTACAACACTGGAATATTCCCTTAATTCTTCTCCAATTAATCCGGCTTCCTGCTTTCCCCGTTTATACCGCAGCTGATGATCCAGACAAGCCCAGAAATCCATGGCGCTGGTTCTAAGCTGAACCTCTGCCTCTACCAGTTCCAATTCTCCCTGAAAATACACAGGTACTTCTACTATCAGATGGAGACTTCGGTATCCTGACGATTTTGGCATTTTCAAGTAATCTTTGATTCGCACAATTCTTAAATCCTGATGTTTTTGAAGCGCTTTTGCTACCCGATACACATCATCCATATAAGCGCATACCGCCCGTACTCCTGCAATATCGCAAATTGATGCCAATGCCTTCTCATCTGCTTTTCCATACCCTTTTCTGGCTGCCTTTTTTTCTATACTTTCCCAGGTCTTTAATCGTCCGGACATTCCTGTTATTACGGTTCGAGAAAGTTCTATGGAAAGTTCCGCATTAATTACCTCCAGCTTTGCCAGCAAAATTCGGATTGCACATTCGTATTTCGGTTTAAAATAATGATTCATTTTCTCCCATCCTGTCTATGTTGCCTGTACACTGATACTAAAATATATGAAGCGGTTTTGAAAGATATGTGTATCTTTTTCCATACATCCAGAAACCGATGGCAGTTTTTTCGAATACTTTTTCAACAAAAAAGCGGCTCTATGAGGATTTCCCATATTCTGCCGCTTCAAATCTCTTCCTTATTCTTCTTGCACAAATTTAAATATCGAACTTTCCTTCTTCTGGCTCTTCTTCAAAATAGTCCCTGTACTCTACATCAATCTGGTAACGCATCCGTTTCATACTGAAATACAGATGGTCTTTTAAAACTCGCTCCATTCCGGCAATGTCTTTTTTCTCAATCATCGCAAACATGGCTTCATGTTCTTTGATAATACGGGGAAAATCGGTTTCTGTAACAAAATCCATCATACGGAATCGGGTATAATGCAGCTGCTGTGCCTGGATGATCTCCCATAATTTCTGCTTTTTTGTAGCCTGAAACCAGATGCTGTGCATCTGCGCATCCATTCGATAAAACTGCTCTGGCTTAAAATCTGGTTCCAGAATTACCGCTTTTTGCTTACGGATTTCATATCGGATCCTCTCCATCAGCATGGGACTTACAATTTCCATAAAATCCCGTAAAACCATCGTCTCCACTGCTACACGCATATAAATCATCTGCTTAATGTTGCTGAGATTTAAAAGCGTTACAAAAATCCCCTTATACGGTACTGTTTTGACAAATCCTTGCTCCTGCAACAGCCTGAGCGCGTCACGAACCGGCGTTCTGGATACAGAAAAGCGCTCGCAGATCTCGTTTTCCCGAATTAACTGTCCTGGTTTTAATTCCAAATCCAGAATTTCTTTTTTTAATACCTGATAAACCATTTCTTCTCGGTTTTTATAACTGCCTGCGTCCATATTTGCTCCTTCCAACTGCCGGTCATTTTGTATACACAACAATGATATTACATACAAACTGTTTTGGCAAGATCAAACTTGGATTTCCACAATTTTTGTTACCAGTCCGTCCGGTTATTTTCTGTATGTTAGTTCATTGGAGTTTTTAACTGTTTGTCAGAAAAATATCGGATAATATCTTTTCTGGTTACAATCCCAATAAAATTGTTCTGGTCATCTACAACTGGTACGAAATTCTGATTTAATGCCTTATCAATCAAATCTTCCATTGTCGTTTCAATATGTACTGGATCATAATCGTTCCGGCGGCTGATAACAGTAACCGGAATTTTTTCAGACTCTTTCAGGCTTAGATTCAGCTTGTTTTTAATATCCCACAAAAGATCTCCTTCTGTAATGGTTCCTACGTATTTTCCAGAACGATTGATTATCGGTACACAGGAGTATCTGCGGTGTTCCATCTTTTCTAAAGCCTGTCGAAGGCTGTCATCATCATAAATATAAGCAATTTCTTTTTTCGGCGTCAAAAAAAATAATATATTCATTTCATTCCTCCAAAAATAGTGTCTTTATACCAGAAAAAATCCTGTACTGCTGTTAAGTATAGCACAGGATTTTCTATTCGCCAACTGGATTCTATTCCATAAAATCTACTGGATCGACCGGCTTTCCCTGGTAAGTCATTTCTACGAAAACGCTGCTCCCTTCTACGCAATAGTATTTGGTCGGCTCGGCTACATACCCTAAAATCTGGCCTTTTTCCACATAGTCCCCTGCCTCTGCCTGTATCTCTTTTAGCTGTCCGCAGGTTACACTGTACTCATTTCCCAAATCCAAAACTGCATAGCTGCCAATTTCTTCATTGGTTCCCACTGCCGTTACTTTTGCATCTGCCGGAGCTTTTACCGGAGCGCTGATTTCTCCCTGAATCACAATTCCAGAATTGCATTTATACTGATCCAGGGTTGGAAAATAAATCGTAGAATCCATGCTGTAATCCAGAAGTATATTTCCTTGTACCGGCCAGGACATACGGCTGTTTTCCGTAAAATCCAGGTTTAATGCAAGCGCATTTTCCTGCCCTGCACCAGCTGGTTCTGCCTCTGAAGCTGGAACTTCTGCAGGTTTTTCTTTTTCCGTAATCTCCTTTTTTTCTGTATGGTTCGCATTTTCCGCTAACTGATGGTTCTCATGTTCTTCTTGTGCATCTGATGGACCGTCTTTCTGTACCTGAGTTTCAGGACGGATTGTTTCCTGCTCTGCAATCTCTTTTTCTGACTCTCCCATCTGCAGGTAAGGGGTTTCTTCTGCACGGTTTCCTTTGTAGATGGTCATGGTTCCTGCCGCGGCTACTATAGTCAGCAGGCCCAGTACCAGCATGACAAGGACTAATTTATCCTTGAACAGTTTACTTACTCTCTCTTTCACGTTTATCACCTCGGTACTATTCTTACCAAACCAAGGCGACTTATTCAGAAATCAACACAATATCTTTAAAATAATATTCCAGAATATCCTGGGCTGTCCAGCCTTCTTTTGCTTTTCTCTCCGCTCCGTACTGAGACATTCCATAACCATGTCCAATCCCAGAACAGACTGCCCGTACGCTTCCTTGATATTCCTCAATAAAGAAATCCGGCGATTGAAGCCCCAGCGCATATTGAACCGTATCTCCGCTGTGAATCGTGCTTCCTATCTGAATTTCTTCTATGTATCCTGACGCATCCCTGGAAACCACCTGTATACATCCAGGAACCATATCTTCTGAAATGATTTCTCCTTCCGGAATGCCGCTTAACAGTGAGGCAAACTCCCTTTTCTCCCATGTAACAATCTGTAAAAATCCTTCTGCTTCCACGTCTCGTTTGCTGTCTGCGGATGTCAGATAAGGATGGTACCCGCCTCCGTCCCTGGTTTTTCCTGAACTGGCTCTGCAAAACAGTGGATCTATCAGCTGTCCATTCCAGGTAATGACCATTCCCCTAGTCTCTTCCACTGCAGATTCCATTTTTTTATAGTATTCCACAAATTTATCGGTACCCCACAAAGTTTTCAGCTGTTCTTCCTCGAAACAATCTAAATCCAGTGCAGATTCTGCAATCTCTGTCTCTCCTGCCATCTGTTTTCGGATATAGGTACGGGCCAGAATTGCCTGGGCTTTTAATGCTTCCGGTTCAAATTGGGCCGGAATCTGCCTGGCTACCACTCCTGGAAGATAATCTTCCAAATCCACATATCCTCCCTGCTCTCTGTCCAGTAAAATTCTTCTTCCAGAATTCGTTTTCTCTCTGATTTCATGTCCGGTTATTGCCGGTTCTCCTATTGCTAAAGTCACGATATATGGAAATAAAATCCCTGCCACTATGGCTGTCCAAATTTTTTTCTTCATTCTGCCTGCCTTTGTTCGCTTTTTCTTTACTATATGTCCCAAAGGCAGAAAACATACAATTAATTTTTAACATCTATATCTAGCAGCATCCGGCCGGAAGCTATTGCTGCAATCCGCTCTCTTTACTGTTTTCTTTTTATCTGAAGCTACTTACACTGTGCAAACTCATAGGCCTGCTGTACCCATCCAAATAGTTCTTCATCGATTTCTTCCAATGTCCCTATCACAATATGCGTTGTCCATCTTCCTGGATAAGGTTCTGTTTTTACTGCTACACGCACGGATTCCAGCGGATAAGGAAGCCCCAGAGTAACTACAAGATAAGGTTTTGGAAGTTCTGCCTTCTTTTTTACACGCAGAAAAGAAAGACAGGCAAACACATACCGATCTGAAAATGTTATCTGTGACTTTTGTACACGCATTTTTGTCTGCGGGAATCGTTCCATTAATTTACGCGTAAAGGCTTCATACAATGGAAATGCCTCCCTATGCGATTCAAAAAACAAAAATACATCCTGACTATTAATATTTTTCTCCATTCTGGTACCTCCGAATAAGGACTTACTATATTTTCTGCTGCTTCTCCCTTACACTGGAACTTCCAGAGACAGCTCTCTCGCGGCGAAAAATGTATTTCAATTCACAACCTCCTTACGGAGGTTGACATCCAGTGGCAGCTTTCCCACGGCGAAAGATGTGTTTCAATTCACAACCTCCTTACGGAGGTTGACTCTTCCTTCTGCATTTGCAAATACGAATTCACAAATGTTTCAATTCACAACCTCCTTACGGAGGTTGACGAAATTACTCTCATATCACACCTCCGGCATCTGGTGTTTCAATTCACAACCTCCTTACGGAGGTTGACTTTTAACGTTTCCATAATTCCTCCAAAAAAAGAGTTTCAATTCACAACCTCCTTACGGAGGTTGACCGCGTTACCTGCTCGGAAGAGTGCGAAAAAGAACTGTTTCAATTCACAACCTCCTTACGGAGGTTGACTATCCATGTCTGCCGCATTGATACCATCTACAATGTGTTTCAATTCACAACCTCCTTACGGAGGTTGACCGTTGACAAGAAATCCTGTTACCCAGGCCTTCTCGTTTCAATTCACAACCTCCTTACGGAGGTTGACTGAATCTGTCTCCGTTATTCGATAACTCAAAATCGTTTCAATTCACAACCTCCTTACGGAGGTTGACAACTTTCAGCGCAATTTGTTCAGATGTTACTTTGTTTCAATTCACAACCTCCTTACGGAGGTTGACTCTGCTCGATTTCTCTCATATCTTTATCGTAGCGTTTCAATTCACAACCTCCTTACGGAGGTTGACAGCAATATTGCATATATTTTCTCTGTTAATCAAGAAAATTTCTATCAACTATTACCATATTTTCTTCTTGTTGTTTTAACTTTTCTTGATTCTAATACAACCTTTCATTATTTTTTCATCTGATAGCGGTGCGAATCTCTCGGGTTTTTCTGTTCACTTCACATTCGCACCGAATCTCTAAAACCAGCAGCTTTGTTAATGTGCACTTAAAAAATCAACGGTTCTGTCACATCAAAACTCTGTTTTGCTCCCATATGTTCCACTTTATTTTTGTATTTATCACCCAGATTATAAAATCTCAAACTGTCTTTCTCTTTATCAATAATATCTTCTAAAATTGCTTTTATCTGGCGATATTTCGTCGTATCCACCTGACATTCAAATACAGAATTTTGAACTCTCTGACCATAGTTTACACACTCTTTTGCCACTTTACGCAGACGCTTGCGCCCTTCAGCAGTCTGAGTGTTTACATCATATGTAATCAGCACCAGCATCGAATCACCTACTTCCACAGGAATGGCGGATATTCATCTAAATCTCCCCTCAGATACCTGGCCAACAGCATTGCCTGTACGTGCGGAATCATTCCCCATTCCATCTTTTCATTCAAAAATGGATGTTTTATACTATCCTGTTTTCGTTCCTGCCATGCACTTAAAAATATCTTCCGGCCATTTTCGTTCAGAAGTACAGCTCCGTTTTCCTTACAAATAAAATGTTCCTTTTGAATAATCCTTTTATTAGCATCAATGTACAGGGGCAACACGCCTCAAAGAGGGATAATTTTCCCATTTTCTGCGTTATCCTCAATCAGCGTACATCCAGTACGCTTCATT